>ERZ1673753.35-NODE-35-length-219951-cov-7.593512_pt1 | contig 219951 bp, 186 predicted proteins | sample MGYA00580201_ERZ1673753 | MGnify/ENA primary metagenome ERZ1673753 (study PRJEB41218, sample SAMN15661747) | gut metagenome | host: Homo sapiens | place: Canada: London | collected 2015-08-20/2019-03-30 | study: EMG produced TPA metagenomics assembly of... | reverse complement strand
TGATGATATTGGGGATACAGCTTAGTAGGGCTCAGGAGAGGCAGGTAAGCGGTACGGTCACGGATACGGGTGACGGTACTACGCTTACTGGGGTGACTGAGGTGGTGAAAGAGAAAGTCACAGAAATATCCAACCATACCCGATTGCAGAAAGAAATTTGTAAAACAAGAAAAAGTAACCGGACTGAACACTTTTTTCCGGTCGCTCTCTTCTTTTATACAGCCGATCCGGAATAGAATCTTTCTTCATTTCGGAACCTCCCTTCTGTTATCTTTCCCGGAACTTCTGCAAAAAATAGTAAACGCTTACAAAATAATTCATTCCTTAAATAATTTTTTTAGTAAGTTTTTCTACTTTTGTAATCAATTATTTTCCTAAACAAAAGAAAATGCAATCGACTAATAAAAATTCATTACCTGGATTAAAAGAAAAAAGATACCAGCAAAAAAAAGATATTATCGGTTTTCTATATAAAATGGGGGAATTATCCAAACCCGAAATATGCCGCTTAACAAATATGACGACCCCTACAATCAGTAGGATGATCGATGAACTCATCGAAGAGGGATGGGTAACAGACCGCGGACAGGGTATGTCCATTGGAGGTAAACGTCCCCATATTTTTTCTTTAAATCCGGACGCAGCTTACATTATGGGAGTAGATGTCGGCCGGGAACATTTAAAAATTGCAATTTTCAATCTCCGGAAAGAAATTATCGGTGAAATCAAAGAGTACCGGTCTGTCCTGGAAGATGGAAAAACGAATGAAGAAAATTTACAATACGTCCAGGATAAGATTAACCAAACACTCGCAGAACTCAATATTTCTTATAAAAAAATAAAAGTAGCAGGCTTTGCCATCCCGGGCCTCATTGATAGTGACGGAAATTCATTTACTTATTTCGTTTATGAAGATACGAATATTAAAAAGGTTCTGGAAAAAATGCTGGGTATGCCTGTATTTATTGATAATGATTCCAAAGTAATGGCATTAGCAGAGCATACCTTCGGAGTAGCCAAAGGAATCTCGGATGCCTTATGTATCAGTGTAAATGAATGTATCGGACTAGGGATGATTTTAAACTCTCAGCCCTATACCGGCTATAAAGGAATGGCCGGAGAATTCGGCCACATCCGGATATCGGGCCTGGACGGACAATGTTATTGCGGAAAAGTAGGCTGTCTGGAAACTGTAGCTTCCGGCAGAGCAATTGTCAGAAGTGCCCGGGAAGCCATACAAAAAGGCACCAAAACAGCTATCCAAACCCTTGCCAAAGATGAAGAAATTACATTAGGTATAATTATCAAAGCCGCCAAACAAGACGATATTTTTGCCATCGATTTACTCCAAAAAGCCGGAGAAAAAATCGGAGAAGGAATCTCTACACTGATTCATTTATTCAATCCCCAGGTATTGGTGATCGGAGGAGAAATGGCTGATTCCGGAGACTTGATCATTGCTCCTATCCAGCAAATACTGAATAAGTATACCCTCACCCGTTTAAAAAATCAGTGTGAAATTAAATTGAGTGATTTGAACTCTCATTCCACCATCATGGGAACTTTAATGGTTGTAATGAAAAATCTTTATTACGATTCGGAAAGCAATTTTTCCCTTTATTAAACGAAACATTATTGCCGTAGAAATAAAAACCTTATAATATCCAATCTATGTTAATGAACACATATATCGCCACAGGCGAAGGAGCTAACAGGTATGAAAAAATACCCGTACAGATATACGAAGAACCGGCTACAGCCGTCGTTGCCGTTGCAAAAGAAATCGCAGAATTAATCCGTTCCAAAGCAGAGAAAAATGAAAAATGTGTGTTGGGACTGGCAACCGGTTCGTCCCCGATAAAATTGTACGAGGAATTGATAAGAATGCACAAGGAAGAAGGTCTTTCTTTCAAAAATGTCATCACTTTCAATTTGGACGAATATTTTCCGATGCCTAAAGAATCTGAACAAAGTTATCATTACTTTATGCATCACCATTTATTCGACCATATCGATATTGACCCGGACAATATTCATATACCGGACGGAACATTGAAATCAGAAGAGGTTGAAAAATTTTGTAAAGCTTACGACCAACAAATAGAAAAAGCAGGCGGCATTGACTTGCAAGTCTTAGGAATCGGCAGGACCGGTCATATCGGTTTTAACGAGCCGGGTTCGCTTCCAACTTCTACAACCCGCATGGTCTATCTGAATGACGTGACAATTCAGGATGCTGCAGGAGATTTCGGGGGAAAAGATAAGGTTCCGACCCGGGCAATCACAATGGGAGTCGGTACTATTCTGAAAGCGAAAAGGATTGTCTTACTGGCTTGGGGGGAAAAGAAAGCTTCAATCATTAAAGAAACGGTGGAAGGTAGTGTCTCCGATAAAGTACCCGCAACCTTTTTACAAACTCATCCGAATGTTGAATTCTTTATCGATATCCAAGCTGCAGAAGAACTAACCCGGGCCGATCGTCCCTGGCTGGTCAGTAATGTAGAATGGAATGAAAAGCTGATCCGGAAAGCTGTGATTTGGTTATGCCAAAAGGTAAATAAACCCATTTTGAAAGTAGAGAATAAAGATTATATGGACAATGGAATGAGCGACCTGATTAAGACTTTTGGTTCTGCCAATAAAGTGAATATTCAGGTGTTCAACGATCTTCAGCACACCATTACAGGTTGGCCGGGCGGAAAACCCAATGCAGACGACTCCACCCGTCCGGAAAGGGCTTTTCCTTATCCTAAACGGGTACTCATATTCAGTCCGCATCCGGATGATGATGTCATTTCTATGGGCGGAACTTTTGCCCGTCTGGTCGAACAAGAACACGACGTACACGTAGCATATCAAACTTCCGGTAATATAGCTGTTCTCGACGATTATATTTATCAGCAAATGGATATTGCAGCTGCTTTTACCCGTTTAGTGGGGGGAGATACCAAAACCATGGATGCCGCTTTTGAAAAAGTAAAGCAAATCATTGACCAACGTAAACCGGAAGATGACGAACCGGAAGAATTATTACCTTTCAAAGGGGCCCTTCGGCGTGCAGAAGCAAGAGGAGCCGACCGCTATTTAGGAATACCCGAAGATCATGTACATTTCCTGAACTTACCTTTCTATGAAACCGGTTCTGTCAAGAAAAAACCCCTGAGCCAGGCCGATATTGACATCATTGTCAAACTGCTCCGGGAAGTTCAGCCTCACCAAATATATGCAGCCGGCGATTTAGCAGACCCGCACGGTACACACGGGGTATGCCTGGATGCCCTTTTAAAAGCTTATGATATTGTATGCGATGACGAATGGTTTAAAGATTGCTATACCTGGTGGTATAGAGGCGCCTGGATGGAATGGGAAATAGAAAAAGTTGATATGGCCGTACCCATTAGTCCGTCAGAACTGTCAATTAAACGGAAATCTATATATAAACACGGTTCTCAGAATAACGGACCTGCCTTCCCGGGAGACGATCCCCGTGAATTCTGGCAAAGAGCAGAGGACAGAAACCGGAATACCGCAGACATATACAACAAATTAGGGATGGCCGAATATGAAGCCATGGAGGTATTTGCCCGCTATGAACACAAAAAAAGAAGGAAATAATTCTGATTACCGGAAAGGAGAAACCTCCTAAAGACAACCCTTTCCGGTTTTTAATTTAAAGTAAGGATTTCTAAATAAAGAGTTTTTAAATCTGAACATTATGAAAAATAAAACGACACTATTAATCATGGCCGCTGGCATGGGATCCAGATTCGGCAGTCTGAAACAAATTACGCCTCTGGGACCGCATAAAAAAGCTTTATTACACTATACAATATACGACGCTGTACATGCAGGTTTCGACAAAATCGTTTTTATCATCCGGGAAAGTTTTGCGGAAGAATTTAAAAATTTTGTAGGAAAATATGCTGAAAATTTGGCGGAAACGGTTTATTGTTATCAGGACATGAACAAATTGCCGGGAGGCCTGCCCCCAATTGAGAGAGAGAAACCCTGGGGCACCGCCCACGCCATCTGGTGTGCCAAAGACGCCATCCACGAACCTTTCGCAGCCCTGAATGCAGATGATTTCTATGGAAGTGATGCTTTTATAAAAGCCCACGATTTTTTAGCCGCAAATCAAAATGAAAAGGAGTATTGCCTCGTAGGCTATCGTTTAGCTTCTACATTATCGGAAAACGGCACTGTTTCCAGAGGGGTATGCGAAGTCGATACAGACAATTACCTGACAGCCGTTACAGAATGTACAAAAATCGGTACCTTGCCGGACGGAACAATTCGAGATGAAGAATTAGGTAAAATTCTCCATCCGGATGATGTTGTCTCCATGAACTTCTGGGGATTTACTCCTACTGTTTTCAGAGAAATCGAAAAACAATTCCTAGAATTTTATCCACAAAATAAAGATAATCTGAAATCTGAGTTTTATATTCCTAAAGTTGTCGATCAAATGCTAAAAGAAAAAACAGCCAAAGTAAAAGTATTAAAAACAAATGCCAAATGGTTCGGAGTGACTTATAAAGAAGATATCCCCGGCGTAAATGCTGCTTTAGCTGCTTTCGACACAGAAGGTAAATACAGTGATTTATAATACAAATGTCCGAAAAACAGGTTTCCAGGAAGATAAAATGACATTTCCCTACGGAAGTTGATTGTAACATTTCGCTGATGAACGGCATGAAATATTCCGATATTTTCCTGAATCAGCATCCAGGCACATCCTGCAGAAAATTGTTAGACTGGCGCTAATCCAATACAAAAGGACTTCCTTCCGAAACCGTTTTTCGGACACTTCTTTTTACAAAGCGTTAAAAGGCTCTTTTTTATCCTTTTTCTGAAAATAACCCCTTCCCCCGTCCCCGGGAGTTGTTTTTTCTTCTTCAAAACCAGAAACAGGAATGTTCAGTTTTTCTATAGCTTTCTGTAATTTCTCAGGGGTATTTTTATCTGTACGGAATTTAATCGTAACCGTTTGTTTTTCCAGGTTAACATTTAAATCTTTCACTCCTTTTTCAAAAGGGATATTCTTTTCCACTTTTGCTTTGCAGGATTCACAATGCAAGGTCGCATGATAAACGAAGGTTTTTACTTCTTTGTCAGTACTTTCTGCTTTCGCTGCCCAGCAGAAAGCAAGCATTAATAAAAATACAATTTTCACTGTTTTCATCTTTTTCTATCCATTTAATTAAACTTTTAAAAACATTTCTTATTCCCGGTCGATCGACAAGCGCAATCCGATATAAAATTTACGCCCGTGTATCGGCCCCCAGATCTGCGAAGCATCAAATTCTTTACTCCAGGGGGCATCTGCAGCAATAATCGGATGTTCCTGCATAAAATCACCTATATTCTCACAACCGACATATACGCTCCATTTCCGAAAATATTTGGTAACCTGAGCGTTCATCAACTGATAAGAATCAAAATTTCCTTTCCCCCCGGGCAAACGTCCGGGCCCATTTAACTGTGCCGTAAAATCGAACTGCCATTTTTTCATATGGGTATAGTACGAAAAATTAATCAATCCTTTATATCTACTTTGCAAAGGCGTCCTCAGTAGACGCCTCTCCCCGTCCCCCTGCAAATAGGTCATCCAGGCGTCGTTATAACGATAAGCCAATAGCATATCCAGACGGGGGATCAATTCATAGCGGATTTCTGCCTGATAGCAATTTGAATAAGAATCCCCTTGCAAATTGTAAAAATTAATTTTACCGGGCAAAGATTCATTATCCACCATAACCTGATGCGAAAAATCCGTCCGGTAATAATCCAGACTAATATTCAACACCCGGTCGAAAAGAATAAATTTCCGATTGAAAAGTATGCCAAAATTCCAGGCTTTTTCCATTTTCAATTGTTTTAATTCTTCCGGATGTTCTGCCAACAGCTTATTATTTATGTATACTGAACGGCCTGAAGCCAGCAAATAGCTATTCTCAGCCAATATATTAGCCCAACGGGATCCCTGTCCGGCAGAAAACTTTAAAGTTGTAAGTTCATCCGGAGCATACGACACATGAAAACGAGGAGTTACAAAGCTTCCTGCTATATTATGATAATCATATCTCAAACCGCCCATTAAAGTCAGTTTGGTCCAGAAATGTCCTGTATACTGGAAAAAAGCTCCTCCGACTTTTTCCTCCCGTCTCCAGTATACAGGTTCCGTACGGACAAACTCCGTCCCTTTTGAAACATAATCGTTGAAATTTTCCTTATACCGGTCGTAATTGAAAGAAACGCCTGCTGAAAATTTCTGATCCGGATTATTTCCGAAAATAGACTGATAAATGTAATTGACAAAAAGGGAACGTTGTTTGCCGTCATACGCTTTCGCTCCGTAATAAGCATCCTGGGTATGATCTGTATAATTCACTAATAAAGCCATACTGGTATTTTCAAATTGTGGCATTAAATATCCCATTTTCAAAAACCCTTCATAACGCCTTGATTTTATCCCTATTCCATACAATTGTCCTTCTCCTGTCAATGAACGCATATTTTTCCGAAACCCTTTCTGTCCCCCTAAACGGTCTTCATCCAGAAATTTCCCGCCGAATTGTATAAACCAGGCATCCGTTTTATAAGCCCACCTATTCATCAGATTGTACTGAGTTTTCCGGGGCATATCCAAAAAACCGTCCCGATGCCTGTCGTGGGACTGATTCATCCAATCCCCGTGAGCTAAAATAGCTGTACTCCACTTATCGCTCAGGTGAATTCCCGTATTCATATTGAATTCGACCATTCCTTCATCACTCCCATACAGGTTTACAAATATTTTTTCAGCATCCTGTGGTTTTTTATAGTCTACGCTGATCTGTCCGGCTATGGCTTCATATCCATTTATAACCGAACCGCTTCCCTTCGAAACAGAAATTGCACTCATCCAAGGCCCCGGAATATAATTCAAGCCATATAAAGCGGATACTCCCCGGAAATTAGGCATATTTTCCGTCATCATCTGCACATACTTCCCGTTTAATCCCAATAGCTGAATTTGTTTGGCTCCCGTAACAGCATCGGCATAAGATACGTCTACAGATGCATTTGTAGTAAAACTTTCCCCTAAATTACAGCAAGCAGCCCTGCACAATTCTTCTCCTGTAATCACTTGTTCAATCAAAGGGCTACGCGTATTTATTATCGTTCCCGGTCCTCGCTTTACTACATTCACCTCCTCCAGTTCCTGCCCATTTTTCAAAACGATTTCTACAACGGTATCCCCGGGTTTGATGACTAAGGTATCCGAACGATAACCGATAAAGCTCACAATCAGTTTTTCTCCTGTTTTCTTTGCTATACGAAATCTTCCCTCCCCATCTGTAGTAACCCCAAGCGTGGTTCCAATCCAGTATACATTTGCCCCCGGTAATACACTTTTTATACCCGAGCTCTCTTCCCAAACCCGCCCTTCTAACTGTTGTGCATACATAAATTTAACGACACAACAAAAAAATAAAATACATATAAATTTCATCCGTAAAACATTAACAATAATACCTCTCAAAACAACACACATTCTCTCTCTTTCAGAGATAATTCATTGTCAATATTCAACAAAGGTAAGTGCACAGCCACTCCAAAGGAGGAGCCTCCGCTAAAAAATCGCACCGGGTCCGAAGAAAAGATTCCCCGTAAACGAAATCAGAAGAAAAATCAAAAACAATTTCTTCCGGAATAGTCGCTATCCACTGAAAAGTAACAATCCGTTTTACCTGGAATAAATCCGAAACCCGGTAAAAAGTATGATGCGAATTGGAATGATGATTACAAGCCTTCCGCTGCCTGCTACAACATCCCTTCCCAGGAACCGAAGCCGATTGCTGCAGTGGACAATTTTTCAAGCGTTGACAGCAACACTTGTCTTTTTGAGGAAAAATATCTACGAATACATATTCTTTATTGCAAGGAGCACAATAAAACTGGGAAATATTTATCCCCGTTATTGCCAGCCAGACAATAAGCAAAATAAAAAAATTCCTTATGTTGATCACTAATTTTCCCATTATCTGCAAAAATATCTTTTAATTTCAGGATTCCAAAATCCCCCGAAAAAAATAATTACCTGTCCCTCTTCCTCTGAATCCGCTTTTTCTACCTTTACCAGAGAATAGATTATAACTTTTACGCACTCCCTTTAGTTTTTAATTGCTATTTTTCTAACTTTGTGCATTCATAATTTCAAAATTTATAGCCTATTATGATTAAAAATATCTTTCTTGCAGGATTTATACTTTTAGTTTTCATTTCCTGTCAAAATTATAATGTAAAAGTTCAGGGAACGGTCAAAGGAGCCCAGAAACAACAAATTTATCTGGATCAGTTAAATGTAGAAGGCGTAATAACGGTCGACTCGGTAAAGGCAAACCGGGAAGGACAATTCACGTTTAAAACAAATATTTCTTTACCTACTTTCTATAACATCCGCATTGGAAAACAAGAAACGATAACATTATTAGCCGAACCGGACCAAAAAATAAAAATAAACGGAGAACTCGATCACCTTAGAAACAATTATTGGATAGAAGGTTCAGAAGGATCATTATGGGTCAAGCTATTGAATTTTCAATTGAACCGCACCCTATCAGCCCTCGATTCTCTGAAAAATTTATACGCTACTCTTCCGGAAAACAAAGCAACCGAGACCCGGCGCACAACAATTGCAGCTGAATGGGATTCGGTATTGGTACAACAAGTACGGTTTTCCCGGAATTTTATCGTACAGCATGCTATTTCGCCGGCTTCTTATTACGCCCTGTATCAAAAAATAAATGACGATAACTTTATTCTTTCCCCGGAAACAGATTTGCAATCCTATAAGATTGTTCTCTCTTCTTTATTAGCGATGTATCCGGAATCCCAGTATACAAAAGCGTTAAATACCCATTATGAAAAAATCCAGAAAGACATACAAACTCATAAAATGAGGGAATTAATCCTTCAATCGGAAAATAGTTTACCCGAAATCAATCTACCGGATATTCACGGGAATCCGGTTTCTCTCAACTCACTAAGGGGCAAATATATTATCCTGGATTTCACAGTACTCGCTACTCCCGAAAGCAGTGAGTATATCAACGCCTTAAAAGCCGTATACAATAAATTCCGCCATAAGGGCGTGGAAATCTATCAGGTATGTCTGGACCAAAACAAGCTTCTGTGGGAAGAACTTGTACGGAAATATGATATAAAATGGTTATGTGTCCGGGATCCGGAAGCCCTCAAAAGCAAAGCCGCCCGGGATTTCAATATTCAGCAAGTTCCTTCCAATTATATTATAAACAAAGATTTTGACATTGCAGGCAAAAACCTTTATGGGAAACGGATGGAAGACAGAATACAAGATCTTTTAAATAAATAAATTTACCCCTTCCGGAAGTTGCCCTGACTTTTAAGCAGGAATTACAAATCCCCGGAAGTAAAGGATATCTTATTTCCCATAAGTAATAGTAGTTCAAAAAGAATGCAGGAACTCCGTCTCAAAAACGATATAACAACTAAAAAAATCTATTTCCTCTCGGATGCTCATTTAGGCGCCTCCGCTCTGAAAAACAACCGGGAACGTGAAATGAAACTGATAAAATGGCTGGATTTTATTCGTCCGGACTGTGCGGTATTATTTTTACTGGGAGATATTTTCGATTTTTGGTTTGAATATAAATGGGCCGTTCCCAAAGGATATGTCCGCTTTTTATCCAAAATTTGTGAATTCACCGATGCAGGCATTGAAGTTCATTTTTTTACGGGTAATCACGACATCTGGGCTTTCGATTATCTGAATAAAGAATGTGGTATGGTCGTACATACACACAATGAAATTTTTAACATCAGAGGAAAAAAATTTTACATCGGTCACGGGGACGGTTTGAATCCAAAAGACAAAGGTTATCTATTTATTTACCGCATTTTTCACAATCGTTTTCTCCAGCGATGCTTCAGGCTGATTCATCCGGACTGGGGAATTACGCTGGCACGTAAATGGTCCTCTCATTCTCGTCTGAAGGGGGAGGGTAAACCAGAAACAGATGGTTATAAAGGGACAGAACAAGAGGATATTGAAATCTATGCCAGAAAAATGCTCGAAAGCCAACATTTTGATTATTTTATTTTCGGTCACCGTCATCTTCCGCTGGATATTGCCTTGCCCCAAGACAGCCGTTATATCAATACGGGGGACTGGATCAGCTGGTATACCTATGCCGTTTTTGACGGGCAGAAGATGGAACTAAAAACATTTGAAAACCCGGAGCTAAGCTAAACGGATCCCTTCCTCATTATTTATCTTTATCCAATACTCTGTTTTTCTTTGTTTTTTGCTAAAAAAGTCTTAACTTACTTTGTGCATTTATCTAAATTACAGCCACCATGTTAGTTAAGATTTTTAGTGGTGCTGTCTGTGGTATTGAAGCGACAACCATCACGATTGAAGTCAACATCCTCTGGGGAGTAAAATTCATTATTGTAGGACTTCCTGATAATGCTGTAAAAGAAAGTCAGCAAAGGGTGGATTCTGCTTTGAGGAATATCGGTTCCAAAATTCCGGGAAAGCGGATTATTGTCAATCTCGCCCCTGCCGATGTGAAAAAAGAAGGATCTGCTTATGACCTGCCTTTGGCTATCGGAATATTAGCGGCAAATGAAGAAATTCCGGCAACGGAACTACACCGTTTTACGATATTGGGAGAACTATCTCTGGATGGAAGTCTGGTGACTGTTAAAGGAGTGCTGCCTATTGCTATCAATGCACAAGCAGAAGGATCTACCCATATGATTGTGCCCTACGAAAACGCTAACGAAGCCGCAGTAGTGAAAGGATTAAATGTCTATGGATTTTCTCATCTACGGGAAGTCGTCGCTTTTCTGAAAAAAGAACAAAAGTTTTCCCCCATTTGCTTTCACCCCGGAAATACGGAAACGGACAATTCTGTTCCCCTCTGTGACTTCAAAGATGTAAAAGGGCAGGAAAATGTAAAACGAGCGATGGAGATTGCTGCTTCCGGAGGTCACAATATGTTGATGATTGGTCCGCCGGGAAGTGGTAAGACCATGTTGGCCCGGAGACTACCGACCATACTTCCGCCCATGACGTTGGAAGAATCCCTGGAAACGACCAAAATTCATTCGGTAGCAGGTAAGCTGCAACGCAATAGTTCTTTAATCACGACCCGTCCCTTCCGGGCACCTCATCATACGATCTCCGATATCGCCCTTATCGGAGGAGGGTCTTTTCCCCGTCCCGGAGAAATTTCTCTGGCCTGTAACGGAGTCCTTTTCCTGGACGAATTACCGGAATTCAAAAGAGCTGTACTGGAAGTCATGCGACAGCCGCTGGAAGACCGCACGATTACGATCAGCCGTGCCAGGTCGAGTGTAGACTACCCGGCAAACTTTATGCTAATTGCTTCTATGAATCCCTGTCCATGCGGTTATTACACCCATCCTTCAAAAGAGTGTACCTGCAACGGAGGAATGATCCAACGCTATTTATCGAAAATATCCGGGCCCCTCCTGGACCGCATTGATATTCATATTGAAGTAGTACCCGTAGAATTAGATAAGATAACCGGAAACCAAGAAGAAGAAAGCAGTCAAACAATACGGGAAAGAGTAATCCGGGCCCGTGAAATACAAAATGGCCGTTTTAAAAATTTCGCCGGCGTATATTGTAACGCTCAAATGAATTCCGCCTTATTGAAAAAATACTGTCCTTTAAATGAGAAATGTACCTCTTTACTGAAAATAGCTATGCAAAAATTCGGACTTTCTGCCCGGGCTTACGACCGTATCATTAAATTATCCCGGACAATTGCCGATTTGGCAGGAAATGAACAGATCCTTCCCCAATATATTGCAGAAGCCATCCAATACAGAAGCCTCGATAAGGCTTCCTGGGGGAAGTAACATAAAAATGTTCCAAAAGTTTTGCTGAATTATCCGCAGCATTACAGTTCCGGATAAAAATAACTTTTGGAACTTCTCCTGATTTATACCCGGCTCAGGATATCTTCCAGTCCTTCAAAATGATTTTTATAATCCTCCAGGCTACGGCGTATTACTTCATGCGCCTCTTCTTTTCCATATACATCTGTAATTTCTACTTTTCGCTGTCCGTCTTCCCCCGGCATATCTTTATAAGTCAAAAAATAATGCCTCAACCGGTCTACGATAACCACCGGAAGTTCTGAAATATCATTATAACCGTGATATGTAGCATCATGCCGCAATACGGCAATAATCTTATCATCCGCTTCATTTCCATCCAACATCCGGAATCCTCCGATCGGGCGTACTCTGGCAATAATATCTCCATGAGCAATTGTACGTTCCGTCAATACACAAACATCCAAAGGGTCACTATCTCCTATGATACCACTACGATGGGATTGCTGCATACAATATTCAGCCACCAAATCCCCGCAATAACTCTGCGGAATAAAACCGTATAAAGCAGGTACGACATTGGAATATTTCTGAGGACGGTCGATTTTAATATAACCGCTTACCTTATCCAATTCATATTTTACCGTATCGGTAGGTACCATTTCAATAAAGGCAGTCAATACTTCCGGGGCTTCCTCTCCCACTTCCAAACCGTGCCAAGGATGGGATTTATAACGCAATCCCATCAAACGCGCTATCGGGTCATTAATTTTATTTCCCATAATTTAATCTGTTATTGTCCTTCAGGACTTTTCTATTCTTTCTCATCGTCCGCTAACGATTTTTCCATTCTACTATCCGTCCCCGGCTCTTATCCAGCATTTCTTTAGGAACGACAGAACGAATTTCTTCACACAACAATTCTATGAGTTTATGTTTAATATAATAACGGGAATAAATAACACTTACTTCCCGCAATGGACTGTTCTCCCGAAACCTCCTTACCTGTTTTTGCTGCTCAGGAGTCATATAAAGTACTGCTAGCTGAGGTATCAGCGTAAATCCACCTTCTTTATCCACAATCTTCATCAGGGTTTCCAAAGAATTACTCTCGAAATCAAAAGGTAAATTCCGATGTTGGAAACTTCTCATCTCACATAGATTTATCACTTGATCGCGGAAACAATGCCCGTCTCCCAACATCCAGATATCCGGCGTAGCAATATCCGAAATATCCACCTCTTTTTTCTGTAATAAAGGGTGACCGGGACTGGCATATACCAGCATTTCCTCATAGAACACAGGTTGTTCTACAATTTTTTCGTCCCCGTAAGGAGTTACAAAAATTCCCACATCGATAGCATCCTGCTTCAGATTACGGATGATATCTTCCGATACCATCTCTTCTACTTCTATTTTGACAGCAGGATACTTACGAATATAATCCCCGATAAATATCGGCAATAAATAAGGAGCCAATGTAGGTATAATTCCGATCTTCAAGCTGCCCTCGATCTCCTGTTTATCTTCTACGATAATTTCTTTTATGCGACTCGCAGATGCCAATACAATCCGGGCCTGTGTGATAATCCTGTTTCCAATATCAGTCGGCACTACCGGTTGACGGGTACGGTCGAAAATGATTACTCCCAGATCCTCCTCCAGCTTTTTTATCTGCATACTTAAAGTAGGCTGCGTCACAAAGCATTTTTCTGCAGCTGTTGCAAAATGACGGCAGTCGTCAACAGCCACAATATATTCCAATTGAGTGAGAGTAATCACAATATTCTATTTATTGTTCAAAAAAATCTTTCATCTTCTTGAAAAAACCTGTCTTGTTGTCAGATTTTCCCGGTTTGAATACATCGTAATCCTTCAACTTCTCAACAACTTTCTTATCTTCTTTGGATAAACTTTTAGGTATCCATACATTTACTTTCACCAATAAATCTCCTTTTCCGTAACCATTTACGTCAGGCAACCCTTTTCCCCTTAACCGGAGAATTTTTCCGGGCTGTGTACCCGGTTCCACTTTTACCTTTACTTTCCCTTCCAAAGTGGGAATTTCGGCTGAATCTCCTAAAACGGCTTCCGGGAAGCTGACAAATACGTTGTAAAGCAGGTCGTTCCCATCCCGTACCAACTCAGGATGTTCCTGTTCTTCCACCAAGACAATCAAATCCCCGTTAACTCCTCCCCGCCGAGCTGCATTCCCTTTACCACTCAATGATAATTGCATGCCCTCGGCTACTCCGGCCGGAATATTCAGCGTAATCACTTCCTCAGACAACTCCACACCTTCTCCATTGCAATAAGAACATTTCTCATTGATGATCTTCCCTTCTCCTTCGCAAGCCGGACAAGTCGAAGTCGTCTGCATTTGTCCCAATATAGTGTTTTGTATACGGGTTACCTGCCCGCTTCCTTTACAGGCAGAACAAGTAGAATAAGAAGAACCGTCCTTAGCTCCTGTACCATGGCAATGTTCACAGGCAACATACTTTTTTACCTTGATTTTCTTCTCTACTCCTGTTGCAATTTCTTCCAGCGTCAGCTTGACTTTCACCCTCAGGTTAGATCCCCGGTTCACTCTGTGTGCACGGCGTCCTCCTCCTCCAAATCCGCCAAACCCACTGAAACTACCGAAAATATCACCGAAATGAGCAAATATATCATCCATGCTCATTCCTCCTCCAAATCCTTCAGCACCACCGCCTAAACCGGCATGTCCGAACTGATCGTATCTCCTCCTTTTTTCTTCGTTACTCAGTACATCGTAAGCTTCCGCTGCTTCTTTAAACTTCTCCTCAGCTTCCTTATTGCCCGGATTTTTGTCCGGATGATATTGTATAGCCAGTTTCCGATATGCTTTCTTTATCTCTGCAGCCTCAGCATTCCTCGATACACCTAGCACTTCATAGTAATCTCTTTTTTCTGCCATTATCCTAATTTATATTCCGGATTCCGGCCGGAACACCTCCCACCGGAATCTGAATTGTTATTATTCGCTACACACATTACTGCTCCGTTACGACCAGAGTTTTTATCCCGTTATTCTCCAACCACTACTTTTGCAAAACGTATTACCTTATCATTCAACTTATATCCTTTCTGGACACAATCCACAACTTTCCCTTTCAGATCTTCCGAAGGAGCCGGAATTTTTGTCACCGCTTCATGTTCATCCGTATCAAATGTATTGTTGACACAATCTATTTCTTTCACTCCATTATGAGCCAGAAATTCTTTAAAGCCATTATAAATCAATTTTACTCCTTCCCGGATAGCATTAATGTCATCGGATTTCTCCATACTGGCTAAAGCCCGTTCAAAATTGTCTACTACCGGCAAAATACCTGTCAGAACCTGCTCTCCGGCATTTTTTGTCAGTTCCATCTTTTCTTTCAACGTACGTTTCCGGTAATTATCAAACTCAGCAGACAGACGCAAATACTTGTCATTCACTACAGCCAATTTCTGTTCCAGATCTTTTACTACATCCGGTTGCACCACTTGTTCTTCTGCCGCTTCCGGATTTTCTTTTTCTTCAGGTTCTTCCGGCTGAATTTCTTTTTTCTGCTTCTCGGCTTTCGCTTTTTCTTCTGCTTTCATCGCCTTCTCTTTTTCTGCCATGTCTTATATTTTTAATGTTTATTTTCCATTTAACGTAACAAAATTAAGCAAAAACTTTGCCATTACAAAAGATGTCAGTTTGTCGTTGTCAATCTGACATCTTTTTACGACAGGATTAAAGCTTTTTTGCTTTTTTTACAGTTCTGTCTATAATTTCATCGTCCACAAAACTAAAATAGGAACCTCCACCGATAATTAAATGGTCGTGCAATAAAATATCTACGATTTCCCCAGCCTCCTGAATCTTTTCTGTCACTTGTTTGTCCTGTTCACTCGGCCATAAGGCACCACTCGGATGATTATGAGCTACAATTATGGCACAAGCCTTGACTTCCAATGCTTTCCGGAAAAGAATCCGGATATCAATAACCGTCCCCGCCATTCCTCCGGAAGAAATTTTTTCACTATCAATCACCCGATTGGAACGATTCAGGTAAATAACCCAGAATTCTTCATGATCCAAATCTTTCAGGGTCGGAGCAATATACCGGTAAGCATCTACACTGGAATGTATGGAATTAACCGGTTTTTCCGTTTCCAAAGGCCGCCTCCGGCTAATTTCTATCGCCGCAATCACTCCGGCAGCCTTGGCTAAACCCATTCCCTTGTATTTTTTCATCAATTCCCGCATGCCCAAGCGAGCTAAAACATTGAGATCATACCCGCAATCCGATAAAATACGCCGGGCTAAATCCAAAGCAGATTCCCCCGGTTTGCCGGAACGTAAAATAAGAGCTAACAGTTCATTCGTAGATAATGCAGCTACCCCCTTTTTTAAAAGTTTTTCCCGGGGCTGGTCGTCGTCAGCCCACGCTTTTATAGGAAGATACAGTCTTTCCATAACACCGAAAATTTTGAACTAATAAGTTACGATTTTTTTACAAAATAAAAAAGAGGTAGTGTCTGTTTTCGGTTTCAGAAAAACAAATACTGAATAAACGATGAAAAGTCTTAAAAAAGAATTAGAGAGTGTCGTCTCTGACACTCTCTTCTGATATGAATGTAAAGATCAATTACAATTTATTGACGTGCAAAGCCAGTTTGGACTTCAGATTAGCTGCTTTGTTATCGTGAATTACATTTTTCTTCGCCAATTTATCCAACATAGACGAAACTTTAGGTAATAATTCAACAGCTACAGCTTTATCTGTAGTATTACGCAACTTTTTCACAGCATTCCGTGCCGTTTTTGCATAATAACGATTTCTAGCATTTCTCGTTTCTGTTTGTCTTATTCTTTTTTCTGATGATTGATGATTTGCCATCGCTACAAATATAAAATTCAACTTCTTTTGCGTAGTCCGTACGAGAATCGAACTCGTGTTACAAGAATGAAAATCTTGCGTACTAACCCCTATACGAACGGACCATAAATCCTTTTTTACAGTAGTCCGTACGGGAATCGAACCCGTGTTACAAGAATGAAAATCTTGCGTACTAACCCCTATACGAACGGACCATTATTTTGCTTTAGCGGATGCAAATATACGACATTTTTATTTCACTCCAAAAAAATGCTAATTTTTTTTCAATACACAATCATCTGTCATAGCAAAACACTGACAATAAATCATTTATTCGAATAAACCCGTACATTATTTTAAGATTAAAGATAAATAGGTTATCTTTGGAAAATTCTAAAACAGCAAAGGAAGTATCCAAAAAAATTAAAATGGGAAAATTATATTTGATTCCGACCCCTGTAGGTAATCTGGAAGACATTACACTCCGGGCGTTACGTATTTTAAAAGAAGTAAGTCTGGTCCTGGCTGAGGATACCCGCACGACTGCTAATTTATTAAAACATTACGAAATCCAGACGCCCCTGCAATCCCACCATAAGTTCAATGAGCACCAACAGGTAGAAAAGATTGCCGAACGCCTTTCCAAAGGCGAAGATATTGCACTCGTCAGCGATGCCGGTACACCCGGCATTTCCGACCCCGGCTTCCTGCTGACCAAAACCTGTATTGAACACGGACTGGAAACAGAATGTTTGCCGGGAGCAACTGCTTTTGTACCCGCTTTGGTAAATTCCGGATTTCCCTGTGACCGTTTTTGTTTTGAAGGTTTTTTACCGCAGAAAAAAGGCCGGCTCAAACGGTTGACAGCCTTGAGCGAAGAAAGCCGGACCCTTATTTTTTATGAATCCCCCTACCGGCTGGTAAAAGCCCTTCAACAAATGAGCGAAATTTTCGGTCCCGACCGTCAGGCCTGCGTTGCCCGCGAAATTTCCAAACTATTCGAAGAATTCAAAAGAGGAAGTCTGCAAGAATTAATCGATTATTATACCGAAAAAGGAGTTAAAGGAGAAATCGTCATCATCGTAGAAGGGAAAAAGAAAGAGGAAGGGGAATTGTATATTGAAACAGAGTAAAAATGTATAAATGTTCCGTTTTTTGAACTAAACGACAGTACAATTATTTTGTCATATTCGAATAAAAGAATACTTTACTAACCGCTTATATAAAGATTCTGAACTGTTTTTCCCCTGAACTTTAGGCTCGTTCATCAGCAAGCCGGCAGATAGGTCTTAATCAGTCAGGAAGTGCCATTAATCACCTGGACATTTAAACAATTTTACGTTTACATATTCGAACATCCTTACCTCTGTACTTTGTATTTAATTAAACTTCCGTTCTCCACACCGGCAAAAAGGTAAAAATTCCCATTATCCGAAAAAACGATGGAGAAGGGAGAATCTCCAGAAATCGGGAATCCGGACGACATCCCTGTTTTCAAATTCCACAACAGCATTTGATGCTGTTCTTTATCCAGCAAACCGATCCGGATATCATTTCCGGAAAAACGATATATATATGGAAAATCAAGGCTATTAGCATCTATTTCTTTCGAATAAAGCTCCTGTCCCGATAAATTATAAACCAAAAGATGCTTCCCTGCAGTAAAAATCAATTCATCCTGACCATCATTATTGATATCAGCCACATTTAAATGCCAGCCGGGAAGCAAACTTCCGTACTTTACTACCTCTGTTTTACCGTCGAAGTCAACTAAATTCAACCGACCGTCTGAATTGGCAAAAGCAAGCAAAGGCTTTCCTCCCTTATGCGTGAGATAGATTTCGGTCTTTTCACCCAACTCGAAAACATCACTCACACGTACCCTCTCTTTGGCTCTCCGGTCCAAAATGTACAGACGATAGAGATCAGCCAATACAATATAATCTTTATTACCTAAGCGATAGTGGTATATCCGGCTCGAAATTTTCTTATCCGCTTTAAAATTTTTCCAATCCGGAATCAGATTTCCTTTTATATCATACAAATTCACACTTTGATTTGCCAAAGGAGCAAATATCCTGTAATTCCGGTTCTGGTCGTAGTCGAATAATGAAATCCCCTGTTCACATTTTGCTTCAAACGCTATCGGGAAATGCCCTACATATTTACCATTCCGGTCAATAAGATATAATTTATCCGGAGAAGAAAATAAATACTGTAATTTGCCATTTTTAAATGCATCCACTTGATAGACTTCGCTATTGATCTTTCCGTCCAGTTTCAGTTTCCATAAAATACGACCGGAATTATTTAACAGGTAAACGGTATGCTGATCGTCCTGTACGAAGATTTCCTGCTCTTTATTGTTATGGTTGACTACCGGTACCGGCTTCATATTAATCTTTGCATCCATTTTGGTTTGCCATACCCGATGGGGAAAATTTTCCCGTTTTACTTCTTCTGTGCTTAAAAACAAATTATTGTACAACATCTCCCCTTCATTCGACCATTGCAGAGCCAAAGTAGAAAAATTTGTCAGTTCCTGTTCATGTGCTTCCAGATATTTTCCCCCATTCCCTTTCGTCACATACGTATAATAAGGCAACATTTTCTGCACATTGGCAAAATAAGCCAGGTTCGATTTTGCTGAAAGCTTCATCTTTGCCTTTTTAAACCAATCCGTATTTTTTATAAAATTTCCATGCACATAATCTTTTATAAAGTCTTCCATTACTTTTTGAGAAGATCCCAACACCAGATAGTTATCTATAACCCATATATATTTCACCGGAATTCCCTCAAAGATATATCCCCAATATACAGCCGCCCAATCTTCTACAAAAGATTTATAATAAGAAACTGTTTTATCGCGGTCGACCGCATATCGTAAATACCCTCTTCCCGGATTCAGCTGCAACTGCCTGTTCTGCCGGGCCAGGATTTTCTCTACCCAGTTTTTACACAAACCGCCCGATTTTACTTCTGCCACAATCAGTCCATCATTCTTCCCTGAGGTTTCGTTAAAACTCATATTTACCAGAGCAAACCGCCCTTGCAAAAGTTCCCTCAATTCAGCTTCTGCCTCTTTCCCCAAGATAGTGGTATATTTTTGTTTCCGTTTCCGCACATTCTCAATTAATCCCGCATTCCGCCTGTATTCTTCCAAAGCCCTCAAATACGCGTCCAGCTGGCTGATATTCAAAAACATTACGGAAGAAGCACCGGCAGGAAGTATCCCGTCTAAATTTGAAATCCCGGGCTGCTGACCTTCAAAGGTCTTCATGTAAGAAGCATCTAAACCGGCATAATCCATAAAACCGTTTAAACTGATCCCATCCGCTTTCAGTTCCCCGTCCCAGGCTCCCCATTTAAAACAGGAAGAAATATTCAAATGAGGGAAAAGACGATTCGTCTGTACATACAGGGGTAATAATTCCGAAAAGAAATCGGTATTCAAAAAAATATTCAAACCGGATCGGGGGGAAAAATACTTGGTAATATTTTTAAATTTAGAAGATCTGCCCGGAACACTGGCTTCCTGCTCAAACTGCTTTAAAGCATCTTCGAGAAACAACTCTGAATCGGAAAGTAAAATTTTACCTTCTTCTGCCGCACAGAAGATTTCTCCTTTCTCTGCCTTTAATGTATATATTTTATACTGATCATATTTTCGCGGAATGATCGCTCTCCATGCGAAATTTTCTCTCAGACATTCAAATACTTCCTTTCCTGCTAGAACATCCTTATTATCTCCTACAAATAAATATACAATTTTCTCTTTTCCTTCTTTCCGTAAGGCTATCACCCGGGATGTCGGAGCAATAAAATCCTTATTCTCCAGTAAAGAGGCAGAACGGTAAAGTAAAGTGTTCTGAAAATCAGCAATACCGGATTTAAATGCTGCATCAATTTTCTCCGGTAAAGCAATACCGGCATTTATATTTATAACGAAAGCCGAATTGTAGGGAATAAAAGAATCCTTACTGTTATTTTGTAATTCTCCACGCCGGTAAATATGCCACAGGCTATAGATAATTAACCCCAATAACAGCACCCCTATAATTGATAACCAAACCCCCTTTTTCATAACCGTATATCTGTTTGAATAGCAAAATTAGTAAATTATTGAAAATAATAACAAGAAAAGAAAAGTTCGCTCCTTTATGCGTGTTAAAATTTTATATAATTCTTCCGTATAGCCTTGATATGCCAGGTTATCATTTTCATCCGGTCGTTCACTAAAGGGCGACTTTCAATTGAATACGTGGAGTTTAAACGAAAAATACCAGTTACCGGGAGATTGCTTTTCTGTCCATACGGTTATTTCAAATAGTATAGGGAAAAATAAAGGATTTTTTCTAATATTGTGTCTTTAAAGTGTATTTACAGATGGAACAAGCTGAAATCATCCGATTATTAAAATGTACAGGTGAAGAAGAAAGCCGACTATTCGCCGATGCCGCCGGCTTAAGGAACTCCCGGATCGGAAATGCTGTTCATCTTCGCGGCTTGATTGAAATATCCAATATTTGCCGGAAAGATTGTCTCTATTGTGGCATCCGTAAATCGAACCTCCGGGTCCATCGCTACACCCTTACAGAGAATGAAATCCTCAATGCCGCTCTCTTTGCCGACGAACACCGGTATGGCTCCATTGTTTTACAGGGAGGCGAAAGAACGGATCCTGTTTTTATCCGCCAGATCGGTAAATTATTAACGGAAATAAAAAAAAGAAGTCAAAATCGTCTGGGGATTACGCTTTCATTGGGAGAACAAAATGAAGATACTTACCGATATTGGTTTGAATGCGGAGCCCACCGCTATTTATTGCGGATTGAAACTTCCGATCCTGCATTTTATAAAAAAATTCATCCCCGGGACGGGCTACATTCTTTTTCTACCCGCCGTACTTGTATCGAAGCGCTCAAACGATGCGGGTATCAAACCGGTAGCGGGGTCATGATTGGTTTACCTTTTCAAACGACCGAAATGCTTGCCCGCGATCTTCTATTCCTAAAATCCCTGGATATCGATATGGTGGGTATGGGGCCTTATCTGGAACATCCGGATACTCCCCTTTATGCTGAACGGACAAAGCTTCTTTCTCTTCCGGAAAGATTCCGTTTAGGGCTGCATATGGTGGCTTGCCTGCGGTTACTTATGCCGGACATTAACATCGCCGCAACCACAGCCCTACAGGCGATTGATCCGCTGGGACGGGAAAAAGCCCTCTCTGCCGGGGCCAACGTCATTATGCCCAATATCACTCCCGCTATACAGCGGAAAAATTATACTTTATATCAGGGCAAACCCTTCTCTGAGGAAGGAGCTACTGAAGTGATGCAAAAACTGACCGAAAGCATCTCCCGCTATGGCTGCCATGTTGCCTTTCAGGAATGGGGGGACTCTAAACACTGGCAGGACAAACAGACCTCTTCCGATTAAGCAGCAGAAGGCAACATCGACCGGAAAGGTTCAAAAGCAGCCAAAATAACCAATCCTCCTAAAATAGTAATAATAATTCCCGACACCCGGTTGATCGTGATCAATACCCGCAATTTAAATTTCTTCCGGAAAATATTAACTATTGTCGAAAGAACATACCACCAGGCACTTCCCCCCAGCAATACCCCAATAAGTACCATTATCTCGGTCACGGCATTGGGAGCATCCCCAAATACAGAAGTACCTGCAAATACAGCCATAAATACAATTACAGTAACCGGGTTAGAAGCCGTCAAAAAAAATAAAGATAAAAAATCCCCTAATAATCCTTTCTTTGTCACCCGTCTTTTAGCCTTCACCTGTTTTAAAGGATTATCAAAATAAATTTTCAATCCGACGATAATCAGAAAAATGCCTCCGATAATCTGGAGAATTACTTCATGCGTCTTAATGGTATTAATGACAAACCCTAACCCGAAAGCGGCCACAGTAGCATAAAATAAGTCCGCACAAGCTGCACCCATTCCGGCAATAAAGCCGGACAAAGCTCCTTTATGCAATGTTTTCTGAATAATAAGTACACCCATAGGTCCTAAGGGAACAGACACCATCAGTCCGATTAACATCCCTCTGAAAATGTATACGATATCGTACATCCCTGCTCTGTTTTTAGTCCTTTGCCGTTATAGCACCACACTATCTGACGAAAAACGACTTAAAATGGTTTCGTCGTTAATTTCTTTTGACAAAGATTCAATTGTATTCATCGGTACATCAAACAAATCTAAAATCAACAGCCCGTCCAGGCACATATTAAATTTAGGATCGATATTAAACCCGATTATTTTAGCATTTAATGAAATATATTTTTTCAGTAAAATCGGCAATTTATCACTGGAAGGTTCTATATCCCCGATCATTTTATCCAATAAAGCAATATTATTCTGAGAAGCCTCCAGCATAACATCCACATCCGGATCTTTTGTTTCCACCCGGTATTTGCAACGGGAAGAGACATAGCGGGCCAACTCATTATTATAGTGGTTCTGAATAATAAACTTCATTATAAGTTCTTTGGAAACATCTGTATACTTACCGCTTATGGTAACCGGACCGATTAAATAGCGGTATTCGGGATTTTTGATCAGAAAATACAGTATCCCTTTCCACAATAAAAACAGTGGCAAAGGTTTCCGCTGGTAATCTTCAATGATAAACGAACGTCCCAGCTCTATCGATTCGTATAAAATCGGAAGCATAGCCTTCCGAATTTTGAAAAGAGAGTTGATATAAAATCCCTTTAAACCATAACGGTCAATCACTTCCTTTCCTTTCCCTACCCGATAAGCGCCAACAATTTTGTCTGTGTCATTGTCCCAGATAAAAAGATGGAAATAATAGAGATCATACTCGTCCAGATCGATACTCCGGTTTGTCCCTTCTCCTACAGCCCGGAACGTTACCTCCCTGAGCCGGCCGATTTCATTGAGAATATTGGGTATTTTAATAGAAGGTGCACAATAGACACTGTAATTCTTCATATTAAACAACAGATAATCTTCAGCGATATTCTGCACTTCTTTCTTCAATACCGCCACATCTGCTTCCGGAATGATAGGCTCGGCCTTGGGTTCCGCCTTTTGCGATTTCAAAAAGAATTTTTTTACTTCTAAAGAAGAACCCAATAAATAAGTCTTCGCCCGCAAAAATTTACCGTATTGGATAATATCTGCAAAAGAATTTTGTGTTTCGACACTAATCGGATTTCCGATTCTCAATTTCACGATTCTATTTTTCTTATTTAATAATTCTGAAGGCAACTTTACTGTCCTCAGCATCGGATGAATTAAACCCAGCAGGTGAAATAACAAACTATTGGAGCCCTTAAAATAAATTGGAATGACCGGTACATTTGCTTTCCGGATCATCTTTAAAACGGAGGTCCCCCATTCCTTATCTTCTATATTGTTCGATTCCGCCTGATAAGCAGAAACCTCTCCCGCCGGAAATAGTCCCAATGGTTTCCCATCCGATAAATGCCGTAATGCTTCTTTAATTCCTGCCGTACTCGATATAGCCTTCTGATTTTCAAACGGATTTACTCCCAAAAAATAATCTTTAATCGGCACAATCTTTTTTAGCAAAAAGTTTGCCATAACTTTATAATCCGGCCGGATTTTACTCAGCAATTTAATCAGAATAATACCGTCCAATCCTCCGAAAGGATGATTGGAAATGGTAATAAAAGCCCCCTCTTTCGGTATTTTTTGCAAATCTTCCTCGTTGATTTCTATCGTCACTCCCAATGCATTGATTAAACGGTCTAAAAAAGCATTCGGATCTTCATCATATACGTCCGAATACAATTTATTGATTTTATTCAGCCGCATGATATGCATAACCATCTTCGCCGCAAAACTTCCTCCGAAACGATTCAATCCTTCCGACGCTTTTAATAAATCACTCGATTCTATCAGATTCATAATTTTATCTCCTTATCACACCCTGAATCTATCCCCCTGTTTCTAGTTTTTACTTTTGATATCGGATTTTCCACCTTAACCTCCCCCCGCTCTTTCCCCTTATTCTCTTCCCTTCCTTCAACCTGAATTTATGGATTTTTCTACTTTATAATCATTTCCTTAACGACTTTTTCCCCCAACCGGTCATTTAAAGCCGTAATGATTCCTTCTCTCACCATCATAATCTCATTTCTTACTACAGAAGAAGTAAAACTCACAAACAATTTTCCCTCCAGCATGTAAATATTCTTTGTCTTCGAAGCGATCAGCTTACCTACAACCTGCGGCCAGATTTCGGAAACCTCGTATTCCTTGAATTTCTGATCCAATCCCATTTGCTTCAAAACAAGTCCAACAAGTTCATCTAGTTTCTGTGTTTTTCCCTGACTGATCATCCGGCTTTTCCCTTTAAATTGCAAATATAATATAAATCATACGTCTCTCTTCTATCGAAGTTCAAAATTAAAAAAGAGTTCCGTCTTCTACCCGGAATAAAGTATATTCTTTTCCCTGTGTACTCAACATTTCATCAATGTGTTCCCGGTTCGTATCCGTAATGAATATTTGTCCAAAAATATCTCCTCCCACAAGCTTTATTATCTGTTCCACCCGTCCGGCATCCAGTTTATCAAAAATATCATCCAGCAATAACATGGGCTTTAATTGATTAACCCGGTACAACCAAACATATTGAGCCAGCTTCAAAGCGATTAAAAAAGTCTTTTTCTGTCCTTGGGAGCCGATTTTCCGGACCGGGTAACCTTCAATTTCCAATAAGATATCGTCCCGGTGTATCCCTGCTGTGGTATATGCCAGCAAGCGGTCCTTTTCCAAAGCCGCTTCTAAAGCAAGCTTTATGTCTCCTTCCCCAACCGAACTATGATAGCGTAAATTTACTTTTTCTTTCCCCGAAGAAATCAATTCATAATATTCCCGGAATACGTTTTTAAAATCTTCCAAAAAATCCAGCCTCTTCCTCCACACTTCCTCTCCATATTCCACCAATTGTTCATCCCATATCTCCAAAGCTTCCCGGTCCAAACTCCCCCCAACAGAAGCCTTCAGTAAAGCATTCCGCTGCAAGAGAGCTTTATTGTAACGAATCAGGGCCTGTAAATAATCCCGGTCACACTGACAAATAATGTGATCTACCAACCGCCGGCGTTCTTCGCTTCCCCCTTCGATCAATTTCACATCTTCGGGCGAAATCATCACAAGAGGCAGTAAACCGATATGTTCCGACAATTTAGTATACGCCTTCTGATTCTTTTTAAAAATTTTCTTTTGTCCCCGTTTTACCCCGCAATAAATATCCAGCTCCTCTCCCCTTTGCTCATACTTTCCCTGTAATACAAAAAACGGTTCCCCATGACGAATATTTTGGTTATCCGGCAAATTAAAATAACTTTTACACATCGACAACTGATAGATGGCATCCAGAATATTTGTCTTCCCCACTCCGTTATTTCCGATAAAACAATTAAAACCGGAACAAAACACAACTTCAGCCTCCGCTATATTTTTAAAATTGACAATATTTAATTTTTTTAAAGTCATAAACTTTTTCATCTGCCATAAAAATCCGTTTTCTACTCACTTCTTTCCCACTGCATACAAAGATATTAAGATTTCGCGGAATATCGGCAAAATCCGACTTAATAAAGTAAGTATTTGAAAATTAGGTTGTTTATAGCATTTTTTCAATATCCCTTTTCAAATTAAAGGACAGGACGGGGAGAAATCAAGCAGAAGGAAAGCAAACGAATCTTTTCCTTTTTAGTATAGATAAAAACATGGAAAGGAAACAGAATCAGAAAAAGAAACTTTCCCTGTATTTAGAAGGGGGCATCCCTGTATAGCGGCGGAAATAGCGGCTCAGTGTCGCATGATCGGGGAAATTCGTCCGGGCAGCTATCGATTTGATGTCCAGTGACGAGTCCCTGAGCAACATCTTGATCTCATAAATCGTGTAATAGACAATCCATTCACGGGCGGACTGTCCGCTGACGTTTCTGACGAGATTCGTAAGGGATTTCGGAGTAAGGCTTAGTTTTTCGGCATAATAGGCTACGTCCTTGTCGGGGGAATGTTCTTCAATAATATATTGCATAAACAGAAAAGCAGTCTCCTCCTTATGCGTATACCGGGTCTTCTCCTCCGTAGGGTCGTTGATATAAACCATATAAACCGTCCAATAATAGGTCCTTAAAAATTGCACAATTGTTTCGCGCCGGCAATTTGAGGATGAGTTCACTTTCCAGTAAGTCAGCAAGTCGCAATAGTTTATAAAACGCCGTATATGTCCTTCGTCAGGTTTGGATGCTATATGTCTCCGCATATAGGCCAGGAATCCCGGGCGCAATCTGCACAGCCCGCTCAGTATATCGGTGAACAGGGTAAGTGTAATACAGAAAAAAGTCATCCGGAAATCCTCACTCCTGTTTTTTATGGATACGAGCTGCCACGGCATCAGTGTAACAACCATTCCCGGAATGATCCTGAACCTGCCGTCAAACACCTGAATAGTCGCCGTACCCGCTATGCAAACAGCTCCGATCCCCTCTTTGAGATAGGTAGGACATTCCGAAACGGGAAAGACGGAAAGTTCCGTATGAATACTGAATTCCTCTTTCTCCGGTACCCCTGGTCCGGCCATATTCGTTTGTAGTTTTTCGTTTGACGGCATATTTTATTTTATGACAAACATAGTCATTTCTTCCGTAATTTTACTCTATTTTCCTCATTGTCTGGCAATCATTGCCCTATTTCATCGTAAATCTAGTTTATAAATTAATTTTGTACTTATAAAAATTGTCTATACACAAAAAAACTTTATCGTTTAATCGAAGCTTGTAATATACATTTTCTATGTGTGCCGCAACCAAAAGTTCCAATAAAAAAATTCCTGACAAGGAGGACCGGCATGGAGTATGCCGCTGTCCAGGTTCAGGTTATTACTCTGACCTGATGCTGGAAGCGATGCAGACCAGTGTTATCTTTTTCAATAACGACGGCGCCATCTACCGTACCAACACACTGGCCCGCAAAGACTTACATATAACAGATGAAATTGTAGGACGGCTTCTTCCCGAACTATTATCGGTCATTAATAATGAAAACGATATATTGTCTGAGCTCATGGACGGCCTGGATATTTCCGCAACAGATCAGGTACAACTGCCGGCCGGTACCATCGTGCGCTGCGCTCCTTCAAAAGTACAATTCTTTGCCAGTGGCTGTATTACCCGCCTGGAATGCGGACGGCATCTGTTTTCATTCCGAAATATCATGGATGAAATTACGCGGGAACAGATACTGAGCATGATATTGGCACGGACAAAGATTTTCCCGTGGTTCTACGATACAGATCGGAATAAAATGCTGATTGATGCTCATTGGTTTTCTTATCTGGGCATTCCTGCCGGGGACTGTATGATAACCCAGAAAGAATTTTTCGCCCGCGTGCATCCCGACGAACGGGACACATTAGCCGAAGCCCTTCAATTACAACTTTTCGAACAGGAGATACAGGATATATTTTATTACCGCTTGATGCGTGGAGACGGCACATGGGAATGGTTCTCTGCACAATCTATGTACCTCGGCCGGGCCAACGACGGATCCCCCTACCGTGTTGTAGGGGTCTGCCAGAGTATTCAGGATCATAAGACTACGGAAGAAAATCTTCGTTCAGCCCGCGATAAAGCGCAGGAAAGCGACCGTCTTAAATCGGCCTTCCTCGCCAATATGAGCCATGAAATCCGTACCCCCCTGAATGCTATTGTAGGATTCTCACATCTGCTTACCGGAGAAGAGATCGATCTCTGCAATGAGGAAGCCAGAGAATATGCAGCCTTAATCAATAAGAATTGCGACTACCTGATCACGCTGTTTACGGATATTCTCGATCTTTCGCGTATCGAAACCGGTTCTATGGAATTCTGTTTTACAGACCATTCTCTCTCACAGGTCCTGTCCGATATTTACGAAAAATACGCAAAGGAAATGCCGGAAGGAGTGAAATTCAACCTATTGATTCCTCCCGGTGACACCCGGATCTATACCGATGCTCAGCGCCTACGGCAAGTAATGGGACATATAGTGGAAAATGCCATAAAATTTACGGCAAAGGGCCATATTGATCTCGGCTGCATGTTTACAGGCGACGGAAACGAGGTCCGCTTGTTCGTGGCCGATACCGGATGCGGTATTCCTCCGGACATGACCGAAAAGATATTCGACCGTTTTTATAAAATCGACTCTTTCAAGCAAGGCGCCGGATTGGGCCTTTCAGTCTGTAAAACGATCATAGAGGGTATGAGTGGCAAAATCAACGTATCCTCCCAACCGGGGAAAGGTTCCCGGTTCACCGTTAAAATTCCAGTAAAACTACAGAAATAATTTACAAAACGATGAGCAATAATACTCCTCTCCAAATATCGGACCTATATGGCCCGGTATTGGACACCCTACCCGATATGCTTGTTCTCTACGACAAAGATATTACAGTACTGGACACTATACACCCTATTCCGGAATTGATATCAGAACAACCGGAAGTTTTTACCGGTATGACGTCTGAACGCCTGAAACAAATTACCGGAACCCATTTCAGTCAACTGGCAACCGTCATCCGAACCCGGAAACCCAGCCGGTTCGTTTTCCGGTATAAAGGATATAAGAGCAACAAAACCCAATATTATGAAGCCTTTCTTACCTGTCCGGAAGCCGATTATGCCCTCGCCTATATCCGCACCCTCCATGAAGAGTCTGTCGCAATGATGGAATCCGAACACCTGCATTATTTTTTTACCGAAGTACTCGAAAACATTGCAATACCGATCACGGTCAAAAGTCTGGATTCGGGATGTTATCTCTTTTGGAGTAAAAAAATGGAAATATTCGGCCGTACAGCCAGTGAAATGATCGGTTTCAACGAAACCTTCTTCTTATCCGAGGAAAAAGCGCTTCGGGTACAGCAAATCGACCAGGACTTGGTTCGGGAGAAAAACAAACAGTATCAGGGTATTGAGAAATACACGCTATGCGACGGGAAAGAGCATACATTCGTCATTACCCGGACTTTATTCACATTCGGGGCTGAAAAACTGGTTATGGCCAGTGCTCTCGACATCTCAGAACTCAGAAAGACCCAGGCGTCCCTGCTATACACAAAGGATGAGCTGGCCCGCAAGAATATGACACTTTCTTCGGTACTGAGCCTGGCTAAGGTAATCCCCTGGGGGTGTGACCTCGAAAAAAATATTTTCTATTGCGACTACGACGCTTACCATCCCCACACTGCTACGGAGCCTGACGAACACGGGTGTTATGCCGTTCCCATGCACAACTATTTCACAGGTATCCATCCTGATTACCGGGAGGAAGCGATCCGGATGATCGCAGAAATGGCCGAAGGACAACGGACGGAATTTCACGAAACCTATCAGGTACACTGGTTCAACGAACAACAATGGGAATGGGTACAAATACAATGTAACGTCGCCCGGAAAGGGGCGAACGGAAAACCCGTCTCACTGATCGGTTCTGCTCAACGGATTACCGGGCAGAAAGAGACAGAACTGGCTTTGCTGCAAGCAAAGGAAGAACTGAACATAAAAAATGTCATGCTTTCCTCTGTATTGGGTATCGCACAGGTCATTCCCTGGCACGGGGACCTGCAAACAGGTCTGTTCTCCTGTGATTATAACGCCTATCACCACGAAGAAACCGCAAACCCCGATGAAAAAGGAAAATATACGGTTACCTTTAATCATTTTTTTTCCCGTATCCATCCGGACTTTCAGGAACATGCTATCAAACAATTCAATGACCTGGTTGCAGGATGTATATCCGAGTATCATGAAGTTTATCCCATTCACTGGTACAATAACCGGGAATACGAATGGCTGGAGACCCAAAGCAGTATTCCTAAAAACGGAATTGACGACAATCCTCAGCAGCTGATCGGTTCGGCACGTGTAATTACCGCCCAGAAACAAATGGAAGAATCCCTGCGCAAAGCCAAGGAACAGGCCGAGCGCAGCAATACCCTTAAAAGTGCCTTTCTGGCCAACATGAGCCATGAAATACGCACTCCCCTGAATGCCATTGTCGGTTTTTCAGAACTATTGGCCGAGGCTGTTGAGGAGGAAGAAAAAAAGGAATATCTCAACATCATTAAAAATAGCAATGCTTTGTTGTTGCAGCTGATAGGAGATATTCTCGATCTGTCAAAGATAGAAGCCGGGACATTGGAGTTTGTTTTCGCCGACCATGATCTGAACGAAATGATGGAGGAATTCCGGCAGACTTCCCGCATGAAAATAGCCGATCCCGCCATAGAAGTAGCCTGGAAGGACAGCCTGCCCGGTTGTAGGATCCATACTGACCGGGGACGCCTTTTGCAGGTTTTGCACAACTTTATCAACAACGCGGCCAAATTCACCCGCCAGGGGCATATCCATTTCGGCTACCGCAAACAATCGGACGGCCGCTGGTATTTTTACGTGGAAGATACGGGCTGTGGTATTGAGGCCGGTAAAATAGACGATATATTCGAGCGTTTCGTCAAACTCGACGCGAAAGTGAAGGGCACCGGACTAGGCCTTGCGATCAGTAAAAGTATCATCGAGCGTCTGGGCGGTGAAATCGGGGTTACCTCCGTGGAAGGAGAAGGATCGACATTCTGGTTTCTGCTACCCGCCGAATGCGTCACTACATCAAGCCCTTTGACAGGAAGCCCGGAGGAAACCGGCTACACCTCCCCCTGTACGAATTCCGACCGGCAAACCCTGCTGATTGCCGAAGATGACCCGGCCAACTATAAATTATTCGAGTTTATGCTTAAAAAACATTATACGCTCCAGCACGCCTGGAACGGACGTGAAGCTGTGGAAATGTTCAAGGCAAACCGTCCCAGCATGATACTGATGGATATCAAAATGCCGGAAATGGACGGCTATGAGGCAACAGCCGCTATCCGTAAGCTATCGACCGACATCCCTATCGTGGCTGTGACTGCTTTCGCTTATCCCGAAGATATGCGCCGCATACTCTCCAGCGGATTTAACGGCTGTTTACCTAAACCCGTCAGCGGAGAAAGTCTGAAGAAAAAAATTTCGGAACTATGCCCCAGGTAAATAGAAAATAAAGGCAGGCAGGGCTTGATACAGGAATCGGACAATCAGGAATTTTGCCCGAATATCATTTACCCCCAGGAGGACAGTCTTGCGGGAGAGCATTCCTCCCTTGTCTTTCCGATACGAGCATTCTAATAGATTCGTACTCAAACAACTACTTGTTGCACGTATAAAACAGACGGACAACAATACCATGATTTTTCAAAGGAAGGGAAAGAAAAACAAAAAATTATTTCAATTTTTCATTTCTTCTTTCCAATTAAAAAACTACTTTTGCACGTTATTAATATGTTTATCAATTCTGAAGGAGGAAAACTTATTTCGTCAGTGCGCGCGATAAATTTTCAAATCCCATAACAGTAAAGGAAATAACTATGTCAAAGTCAAAGGAAAAAAAACACGAAGACAAATTTGAACACCTTGAAGAAGCATTAACCAGAGGGGAACAATTCATTGAGTCGAATCAAAAAATGCTGATCAATGTCGTGATTGTAATTTTAGTCATCATCGCAGCTTTTTTAGGTTATAATAAATTTATCAAACAACCCCGTATACAGGAAGCATCCCAACAGATCTTCGGAGCCCAGAACTATTTTGCCAAAGATTCATTTAACCTGGCTTTAAACGGAGACGGTAATATTTCAGGATTCCTGGAGATTGCAGACAATTACGGTTCTACTCCTTCCGGTAATTTAGCTAAATATTATGCAGGTTTGTGTTATTTATACACCGGAGATTACAAAAATGCCATTCAATATCTGGAAAAATTTTCTTCAGATGATTTATTACTATCCAATATGGCTATAGCAAATATCGGAGATGCTTATATGCAATTGGGAGATTACAAGAAAGCTGCTGAATACTATAAAAAAGCCAGTACATCCAAAATAAATAATTTTTCAACTCCTCTCTTTTTAATGAAGAATGCTTCTGCTTATGAGAAAGCCGGGGATTATGCTTCTGCTCTGAAAATCTACGAACAGATTGAAAAAGAATTTCCGAATACTCCGGAAGCCCGGGATATTGAAAAATACATTGTCAAAGCACAAATGAATTTAAAAAAATAAAATACTGACGAGTAATAAAAAACTGCCAAAACAATTTTGGCAGTTTTTTTATATCCCCACTTTTCCTATTTCCAAAAAAGAAGCCGTCTGAAACTCAAACGGCCCCTCTTAGAGAGAATATAAATTATTTTACTTCCCATGTGTCTCCACTGTTCAACAGGTCTTCCATACAATGGATCCTGGATATTTTCTTGACTTCCTCTATTTGATCATCCAATGCTTCGTCATAGGTATGCGCTTCCACATCCCGGATAACTCCAAAAACTACAGGAAATTCAGGAGCTTTCATATTGACCAGCATCCAGTGCAGGAATGGATTGGGATCATGAGCATCGTGAACCAGAATATCGTTTTCGGTAATTCCGTCTTTCCCGATTTCCACTACCTTCAATTTTCCGCTCTTATCAAATATCAATCCTTTGTCTTTATTTTTTCCGAAGATCATCGGCATTCCATGATGCAAAATCAACTGACGGTCTTCCCGGACGTCCTTATCTGTAATTGCAGCATGGGCCCCATCGGCAAAAATCACGCAATTTTGCAACACTTCCACAACAGATGTCCCTTTATGTCTGACAGCTGTTTCCAATACCTCAGCTGTCAAAGCCACATTGGTATCCAGAGAACGGGCAAAAAACTTACTCTGGGCACCGATAGCCAACTCGCCCGGATTAAAGGGATGCTCTATCGTCCCGTAAGGAGAAGTTTTCGTTTTAGTACCCAATTTAGTTGTAGGGGAATACTGACCTTTGGTCAATCCGTAAATTTCATTATTAAACAACAATAATGTCATATCTACATTTCTCCGGATGACATGTATAAAATGATTACCCCCAATAGCCAGGGCATCTCCATCCCCGGAAATCTGCAGTATATTCAGCTTCCGGTTAGCATTCTTAGCCCCGGAAGCAATAGCAGCCGCACGACCGTGTATAGTATGAAAACCATACGTATTCATATAATAAGGGAAACGGGAGGAACATCCGATACCGGAAATAACAGCCCAGGATTCTTTCGGATAACCTAATTCTGCCATTGCTTTCCATACGGCATTAATGATCCCGTGATCACCGCAACCAGGACACCAACGGATTTCCTGATCGCTTTTAAAATCTTTCGGAGTATATTTTAATTCTTCTGACATAGCTTTAAAATTGAAAATTGAAACATCAGTAAGTGTAAACTTCCTTTTTTCAATTATTTATCATTTATCAATTTATTAACTTCTTCTTTAATTTCAAGCATTGTGAAGGGTAACCCTGCCACTTTATTGTATTGCTGATAAGTAAATTCAGGATATTTACTTCTCAAATAAGAAGCAAACTGCCCCAGGTTCAATTCACACACCAATATTTTCCTGAACTTTGCAAATACATCACGGGTATTTTTAGGTAACGGATTGATGTAATTAAAATGAGCCAAACTTACATCTTTACCCTCTTTCCGCAATTCCTTTACAGCCGAAAATAAATGTCCGTAAGTTCCACCCCATCCCACAACCAATATTTCTCCGCCTTCCTGACTTCCATACACTTCCTGCTGGGGAATAGAATTGGCAATGCGAGCCACTTTTTCCTGCCGGAGGTCGGTCATCACCTGATGATTTTCAGGAACGTAACTGATTGTTCCGGTGATATTCATCTTTTCCAATCCTCCTATGCGGTGTTCCAGTCCTTTCGTTCCCGGTACAGCCCACGTTCTGGCCAAAGTCTCCGGGTCACGGGCATACGGCTGGTAATTATCACCTTCTTTAGCACGTCTGATATTGATTTCCGGTAATTTAGCCATAGAAGGAATCAACCAAGGCTGAGCTCCGTTAGCTAAAAATCCGTCCGTCAATAAAATAACCGGAGTCATATGCTCTAAAGCGATCTTACCGGCAATAAAAGCGTAGTCGAAACAATTCCCTGAAGTACTGGCAGCAATAACAGGCATAGGACTCTCTCCATTCCTCCCATATAAAGCCTGCATTAAATCGGATTGCTCCGTTTTTGTCGGCAAACCGGTAGAAGGACCTCCCCGCTGCACATCTACAATGACTAAAGGCAATTCAGCCATAACAGCCAAACCGCAAGCTTCAGATTTCAATGCCAGTCCGGGACCGGAAGTAGTAGTTACAGCAAAACTACCTGCATAACTGGCTCCGATAGCCGTACATATCCCTCCGATTTCATCCTCGGCCTGATATGTTTTTGCCCCTAAATCCCGTCTTAAAGCCAACTCTTGTAAAATATCCGTAGCCGGAGTAATCGGATAAGATCCGCAGAACAAAGGCAAACCTGCTTTTTCAGCAGCAGCCAATAACCCCCAAGCCGTAGCTTTATTTCCAGTGATGGTCCGGTATTTCCCTTTTTCAATATGAGCCGGAGCTACCTTAAAATGCACAGCCAAAGCGTGCACATTTGCCGCATAATTATAACCGGCCCGCAACACTAATTTATTGGCAGAAGCAATATTCGGTTTTTTAGCAAACTTCATATCAAAAAATGCCTCCGTATGCTCTACAGAACGTTCGAACATCCAATAAGTCATACCCAAAGCAAACATATTTTTGCAACGAAGTACCGATTTTTGATCCAATCCGGTTTCCTTTAAAGCCTCAATAGTTAACTTGGTAATATTGACGGCAATGACATTATAATCATTCAAAGAATGATCCGTCAACGGATTAGAGGTATAACCGGCTCTTTCCAGATGTTTATCTGTAAAAGCATCCGTATCCACAATAATCGTACCCGCCTTTTTAGCCCAGCGTAAATTCGCTTTTAAAGCTGCCGGATTCATAGCCACCAATACATCCGCGAAATCCCCCGGAGTCGTAATGTGTTCTTCACCAATATGAACCTGAAATCCGGATACACCTCCGACTGTCCCTTGCGGAGCCCGGATCTCTGCGGGATAATCCGGGAATGTTGACACATCATTCCCAAACAATGCAGCGGTATCTGAGAACTGCTGCCCGGTTAACTGCATCCCGTCTCCGGAATCCCCTGAAAAACGGATGACAACATCTTGTTTTTCGATAACTTCTGTCTCTTGATTCATGACAAAATAATCTTCCTTTAAATTTTTAATTATTTTTATTTGTTTTCAGAGAAAATTTTATGTTGTAAAACATGGTAAAGGTAGCGAATCGTGGAGACTAAACAAGTTTAAACCGAACAATTTTTCCCCTCATATAAGTGGCTTTATATCAATAATTCTACAAACGTTTTCCCCGTTTTTTTGAGGTTATAAAATATACTCATTCTAAATAACTACTGAAATAACAGCTTTTTTTTGCAAAACCAATGCTTACGTTTGCGGAATTATTACATAAGACTCTATTTTTGATTACAGATTATTACTTATACTACTTTTTTACCTCTCATCAGAAAGGAAATTTTTCTCTTTCCCTGTCACAAGTTTTTTTCATTTTCGTATGACAAATAAAAAAGGGATTTATGAAGAAAATTTTCTTTCTATTCATTTTATGCTTGAGTTTAGGAGCTTGCCACCACTCTGTCACTTCACTGAATGCTCCGGATCCGGAAGAACAATTTCTCATTGCCCGTAATCAGGTAGGACCTGTAAAAAAAGGAATGACCATCAAACAATTACTTTCCTTACTTCCTGACGATCAGACCAAAAAATTAGCCAGCCGTTCAGAATTATCCTCGGAAACGGCCAATAATTATTATATTTATGACGATAGCACCCGTCTGTTATTTATTGTCAGTCCCCGTCGTAAAAATGACGAAACTTCCCGTATCAGTCAGGTAATTATCAAAGATCCCCGTTTCAGAACCCCTTCCGGCATCGGATTGAATTCAACAGTAGGAGAAATCCGACACGCTTATCCTGAAAGTAAGATTGTCCCTTCTGTAAACAATATTATTTTATATATCCGGGAACTGGATGCCAATTTTGAATTGGATAAGCTTCATCTTTCCCCAACGATCTGGAATGATACAACAGGTAATATCGAAATCGATAGTATTCCTCCCTCTACCCATATCACTGATCTGACGATCGTCTGGACTTACGATGCCAGTAACATTACCGATAAATTATTCTGGGACGACCTGATTCACCATCTTATCAACTGGATTGTCACGCAGGTTCCGGCTATTCTCTTACTTATCGTAATCTTTATCGCCTTATTGCGGCTTCTCCGCTATATTGTCAAACGGATCCGGAAATCGGCCACAAAACGTCTCCAAAAACTGAAACAGGACGATTCTGAAGGATTAAAACGCATTAATACAATTGCAGAAATTACGTACGGCATCGGAAGAATCTTTTTGTGGACTATTTTTATTTTGATGTTATTGGAAAAATTCAATATTAATATTGCTCCTATTCTGGCAAGTGCCGGAATTGTAGGACTAGCTGTGGGATTTGGCGCCCAGGAATTGGTCCGCGATTTTATTTCCGGCTTTTTTATGTTATTGGAAGACCAAATCCGGGAAGGGGATGTCGCTATCATTAACGGGACCGGCGGCACAGTCGAAAAGATTGAACTCCGGACGACTACTCTCCGGGACGCTTCCGGGGTCGTCCATATCTTCCAAAACGGGAAAATCAACTCCCTTTCCAACATGACAAAAGAATGGTCGGCTATGGTAGTTGAAATCCGCATTGCATATAAGGAAGATACGGACCAGGTAAATGCCGTATTAAAAGCTGTGGGAGAAGAGATGAAAAAGGACCCGGACTTCGGCCCGAATATTTTGAGTGTAGACCTTTGGGGAGTAGATGAATTTGCAGAGAACGGAGTCATTCTAAAAGTGAAACTGACAACCAAAGCCGGTCAGCAATGGAGTATCAGCCGGGAATTCCGCCGCCGCGTCAAGCAAGCATTCGAAATTCACCACATTGAAATCCCTGTGCCACACCTTAGCTTGTATGCAGGAGAAACGACAAAACCCATGCCTATTATTTTAACAAAAGAGGAAACCGAAGATAAAAAATAAAAACAGACATAAAAATTTATTTTAAATTGCTTTCCTTTTCTTTTTACTTATTATCTTTATTCTGTATTTGTATTTTAAATCGTTTTACCGATTATGGCTCGCTTTCTAAAAAATAAATCAGAATCGCAAGGAGCCGCTCCAGGGTCACTGATATTTATCGGCCGAAGGAAAATGAAAGATCCTTTGCTAAGAGTTGTACAGTACAACAATGAAAGCCTGACAGAAGAAAACCTCCAATCCCCTGCAAACATTGAAAAATACATAGCAGACGATCAGGTCACCTGGATTTCCCTCTACGGGCTTCACAATACAAAATATATCGAACAAATCGGTAAAACATTTGAAGTCCCTTCGCTTATATTGGAAGATATCTTAAATACAGATGAACGTCCGAAACTCGCAGAAGATGAAAAACATATTTTTATCATTTTAAAAGCTTTGTATTATGATCCGGAAATTCAGAAAATCCGAATCGACCAAATTTCTTTCATACTGGGTAAAAACTATCTGTTATCCCTTCAGGAATCAGCCTATCCCTACTTCCAGGATATAGACAAGCGACTGGCTTCCGGACTCTCAAAGATTCGTTCCTATAGTCCGGATTACCTCTGTTATGCTTTAATGGATACCCTGGTAGACGGCTATATCTTAACAATTGAGAAGCTGGGAAGTAATATAGAAGCTCAGGAAAAACAGCTCCTTACTTCCGACAAAAAAATCATAGAAGATATTTACCGCTATAAAACAGAGTTATCCTATATCCGCAAAAACATACGCCCCGTCAAAGAAGTAATGACCCGTTTTATGACATCCGACTCAGACCTGATTAACAACAGGACTTTCAATTACCTGAAAGATCTGGACAGCCTTGTTACCCAAGCCCTGGAAGCAATTGAAATTTATTATATGATGGTCGCAGACCAACAAAATATTTACAACAGTAATATAAGCAATAATGTCAATGACGTCATGAAGATACTTACGATCTTCTCCGCCATTTTTATTCCCCTCACTTTCATTGTTGGAGTATACGGAATGAACTTTGAATATATGCCTGCCCTGAAATATCACTGGGGTTATTTTGTATTATGGGCGGTTATGCTAGCCATTGTCGTTATTATGTTGCTGTTTTTTAAAAGGAAAAAATGGATATAATATAATGGAAAGGGCAGGAAAGCAGCATGAGTGATTTGTGTGTGTTATTTCAGGAAAGATAACCGCTTCCCTTGCCCTTATCTTCAATATATCGTAATTGTTCTATCCGCGCCAAAATCCCTCCCCCGCTCTTTTTCTTTCTTCAGGTTTTCCCTATTATTTCCAGCGAAAAGAGATAAAATCTTTTAAAATATTTTTCACGCAAAAAACGTGGACCCGCCGCTTGTTTATAGTGAGGCTCCGCCAGGTGCCCAAACACAAACACAGACAACAACGTCCACGCATATAGGAATATAGCATTATTCCCGTGTTTTTCAGAAATCTGGCGGATTTCACTATAAGAATAATAAGTGATAAACTGGTCATTTTAGAAACGCTTGAAAAGCTTCCTAACGACACAAATATATACTAAAATTTTCAAAATAGAACCAATTACTCTCCCAATTTTACAAAATTGGATTAAAAAATTTCAATATTTTTCTAAAAAACGTGGATTCGTATTTATTTGAGAAAAGGCCCCGCCAGAAGCCCAGATACAAATAAACACAAGAATCCACGTCTAACGTAAATATCTCTCGTATTTATTCCTGTATCTTTTAAATCTGGCGGATTTTTTCTCAAGAATAAATATAAATCTTTTTATAATATTCAATCTACACCTGCATTCTACACATTGCAAAGATAAAATAACTTTTCTGAATTTAAAAAGAGTTTATTTATAGTTGAATTATTATTAAACGGCAAGTATTTATAAAGTTTTTCCATTCTTTACCTGCTTATAGAAGCAAAAATTATTTAAGTCCCCTTTTCTTTCATCAGCTATTCCCTTTCATTACCAATGATTCGGAAAAACTTTTACCGTACAGTACGGATCAATCCGGACCATAAAAAGAGCTGCCATTATTTGTCTGACAGCTCTCCTCTAAAATAGCTTTCTCCTCATCAACACCGGTTAACCGTTGTTTGAGGAACCGTTTCTTCTTTTATATATTCCCCGGATTCGCTGTAATATACAGTAACTTTTATCTCTTCTTTTTTCAATACCAATTTGTAATCATTGTTACTTCCTTTATAAGCTGCATCTATGGTATAACCAGCATATTTCGCAGCAACAGCCTTTGTAACGGCTTCCGGAAGGGCGCTCACTTCTACCTGTGTATACGCACTTTGTTCCTGAACAAAATAAACGCTCTGCAAAGGAAAGTCTTTTTTCAGCGTATCTTCTATAATCGTATCCCTTGAAATACCCGGTTCACCCATAGCATGTACAGCAGCCGAAGCCTGAATAGAAAATAAACCCAACGCTGTCGTTACCAATACATTCATTACTACATTTTTCATGACTTTAAATTTTAATGTTCAACAATTTTTCTTTCAAAATGTGATCACCCCTGCTTCCGGATATTCTTCCTGAAAAATGTATACCAAACGGCAAGATTAAAAACACCGCTTATTTTATAATACTGATAAAGAAAGAAATAGTTCTTTTTAACGCCATGAAGGAAGAAAAAAATTGTAGAATTTTGTAGAAATCCCCCGCACTGAAGGGGAATTTATCTACAATTTTAAACCGGAATAGAATAAAATTTAAGTATTAACACACTGATTAACAACAAACAACAACTTAAACAGATATTAAATAAACATTTAATATGTTTACAAAAAAGAAAATAGCTAAAAAGAGTGAAGGTATTTTGTAAAATCTCCAAAAAGAAAAAGAATATTTTTGAAAATTCAAGGAAAGTTTTTGAAAAGAAAAAAGAAAAGCCGTCCTATTTTTCATAGAACGGCTTTATTTTTGGTAAAAGATTCTTTACTTACTGAACTTTTTTCCACAGAATTTAGCATCTTTCCCCAATTGTTCCTCAATCCGTAATAACTGATTATATTTTGCCATACGGTCGGAACGGCTCATAGAACCGGTTTTGATTTGTCCGGAATTGGTAGCTACGGCAATATCAGCAATAGTAGCATCTTCTGTTTCCCCTGACCGATGGGAAGTAACGGTTGTATACCCTGCCCGTTGGGCCATTTCAATAGCATCCAGGGTTTCTGTCAAAGTACCGATTTGATTTACTTTGATCAGAATAGAATTGGCACAACCTAATTCGATCCCCTTTTGCAAATATTCTACATTTGTTACAAATAAATCGTCTCCCACTAACTGACAGCGATCTCCTATTTTAGCTGTAAGCATTTCCCAGCCGTCCCAATCATTTTCTGCCATTCCATCCTCAATAGAATCAATCGGATATTTGGAAATCAGTTCTTCCAGATAAAGAACCTGTTCTGCAGAAGTACGACGGGCTCCGTGTGAACCTTCAAATTTAGTATAATCGTACATTCCATCTTTATAAAATTCCGAAGAAGCACAATCCAATCCGATCATTACATCTTTTCCAGGTTTATAGCCTGCTTTTTCTATCGCTTTCATAATAGCATCCAAAGCATCTTCCGTTCCATCCAAAGCAGGAGCAAATCCTCCCTCATCACCGACAGCAGTACTCAATCCTCTTTCATGCAACACTTTTTTCAGTGTATGAAATACCTCTGCTCCCATCCGTAAAGCTTCTTTAAAGCAAGTTGCACCGATAGGCCGGATCATAAATTCCTGAAAAGCAATAGGAGCATCCGAATGAGATCCGCCGTTAATAATATTCATCATCGGCACAGGCAATAATTTCGCATTACATCCTCCGATATACCGATATAAAGGAATTTCCAATACATTAGCAGCAGCCTTTGCACAAGCCAAAGACACTCCCAACATAGCATTGGCGCCTAAATTACACTTAGTCTTTGTCCCATCCAGTTCAATAAGCGTCCGGTCAATACCTACCTGGTCCATTACATCCATTCCCAATAATGCATCGGAAATAACGGTATTTACATTCTCTACAGCTTTTAAAACCCCTTTTCCCATATACCGTGATTTATCTCCGTCCCTCAGTTCCAATGCCTCATTCTCACCGGTTGAAGCCCCAGACGGCACAGCAGCTCTTCCCATTACACCCGATTCCAGTATAACATCTACTTCCACAGTAGGATTACCACGAGAGTCTAAAATCTCCCGACCAACAATTTCTACAATATGTGTCATAATTTTTTATATTTTTAAATTTAACGCTATTTTATTCTTCGAAGTTACGACAAAAGAATGAAAAGTAGAAAAAGAAAAGCAAAAAAATAAGAATCAGCTATTAAAAATATTATTTCATAGAAATACTCTATATATATCAAACTCAGGAATACTCTTTTCCCTATACTTCGATTTTACAAATTTTTTTCCAAACCTGGATTACACGCCCGATACTCCCCATCTCGAACAACCAAACAATAAAAATTCCTCCCCTATTACTTTAGAAGAACAGGAGAGGAAAATAAAAAGGTTTATTCCGAAAGTTTCTCTTTACGAAGAACCCTTTCTAAGCCCCAATACAGATCATCCGGGTTCTCCCGAAACTCTACCTGTAAGCTGGAATCTCTATCTACCATACAAGTATCTCTTTTATTGAAGATAAAATAATAACGGCTTTCCCGAACCAAGTCTTGTACAAATTTACGCGTGGAGGTATAATGATATTTATGATAAAGAGCATATTTCTTTCCAAGCCCATAATTATACTGACGGGTCTCCAGGGTATTCGGCTCCAAAACCATAGAAGAATAATGCGTCTGTAATTCTAAAGTATCGGATCGAAAAACACCGAAACAATCAAAACCATCCCATTCACTCGGTGGTGGAGACGGTATTTCAGGCATAGAAACACATAGTATACTATCGCTACGGTTGATTACGGTAATCTCCAAATACACATAACCGATATAATTTACCGTATCTTCGGGATAAACTGGAGAATAGGCACTGTCAACAGTGATGACCACATTATCTTTCAGCCATTGAGGCAAAGTATTTACGCGACTACCCCAAAACAAACTAAATAAAAGGAAAAAGAATAGACTTTTCATTTGTACCAATATTTTAAAATGATTGTTTTATATACCTGACGAAAACGATCCATATTATTTTCCACTAACCATTGATTATACCGTCTTATCATCTCTCCCCTAAATCCAGAATTGTCACCAAAATGATAACAGAAATTTCTTCGTTATCCTAAACACAATCTGCATTAACTGTTACAACCACCTTCTTAACGCTAATTACAAAATAAGTCATCTGTATCCTTTCAAAATCTTCCCGAGAATTTCTGAAAAAATTCCTCCCCTATTACTTTAGAAGAATAGGAGAGGAAAATAAAAAGGTTTATTCCGAAAGTTTCTCTTTACGAAGAACCCTTTCTAAGCCCCAATACAGATCATCCGGGTTCTCCCGAAACTCTACCTGTAAGCTGGAATCTCTATCTACCATACAAGTATCTCTTTTATTGAAGATAAAATAATAACGGCTTTCCCGAACCAAGTCTTGTACAAATTTACGCGTGGAGGTATAATGATATTTATGATAAAGAGCATATTTCTTTCCAAGCCCATAATTATACTGACGGGTCTCCAGGGTATTCGGCTCCAAAACCATAGAAGAATAATGCGTCTGTAATTCTAAAGTATCGGATCGAAAAACACCGAAACAATCAAAACCATCCCATTCACTCGGTGGTGGAGACGGTATTTCAGGCATAGAAACACATAGTATACTATCGCTACGGTTGATTACGGTAATCTCCAAATACACATAACCGATATAATTTACCGTATCTTCGGGATAAACTGGAGAATAGGCACTGTCAACAGTGATGACCACATTATCTTTCAGCCATTGAGGCAAAGTATTTACGCGACTACCCCAAAACAAACTAAATAAAAGGAAAAAGAATAGACTTTTCATTTGTACCAATATTTTAAAATGATTGTTTTATATACCTGACGAAAACGGTCCATATTATTTTCCAATAACCAATCACTATATCGCTCCATCATCCCTCCCCTAAACCTAGGAGTACATTTTTGCCAGCTGGGATGTTTGACCTGTAATTCGTAAGCCATATAATGAGTTTTATTAAAATCACCGTATTTATTCACCCCGTGACCAGTATACTCATGTACCCCCAAAACATTTTCAACTTGTTCTACTATTGAAAAATCTTTCTGTATACTTTCATTTCCTTGATTTACTGAAATACGGAAAGGATCAGGACCTGTAACATTCTTATCCGGATTGAAAGTTGTTGAAGCATAATCGCCACCAAAAGAAGGTGAATTATACGTATCTTTTCCATTTCTGACAGCAATAGCTCCTCCTTCCAAACGCGAGATATCATATTTCTTCATAGATAAGATATGAGTATAAATCTTGGAATAAGCTTTAGATGAAAGGTGGTTTTCCTCAATTCCACTACTCAATGACTTTTGAAATTTACTAGACTCCATTGTTTTAAAATCTTCTGCCGTTGTTATACGGATTTTCCCTGTAAACCCTTCTTCGTCAACTCCCAAAAAATTTCCATATTTATCATAATAAGGGCTCATATACATTCCCGTCGGATCAACAAATTTTAACGGATTATTGGTACAATAAGCATAAGGACTCCAGCCGTAATATTTTTCCAACAGCGGATCCGCAACAAACCAACGCCCTAAATGCCTGTCATACATACGGGCTCCGTAATCCAGAAAATCCAGGTCACCGATATCCTGCCTCTCCTTGCCGTTGTATTTCAAACGGTTTTCCAACAGCTGAGGATAATCTGCCTGTTCATGCTCCAGACCAAACGGATAGTAATCGTTCCGCTCACAAACATTTCCTGAAGAATCAATCACACAACGGATACTACCCAGATGGTCCTTCAGGTAATAATAAACTTTGTAACCATTACTACCCAATGAAATTCTTCCTTCTCCAAACAAAACTCCCTCAAGCGTCAAAGAACCCCCTTCGCGAAAATACTGAAAACTTCCCCGGTATTCATAACCCCGGCCGGAATTATCCGTTACACCCAGCTTTTCTCCATCTGACGTGTAACGGTAGCGGACCTGGGAAATACCATAACGGCTGGCCCCGCTCAACAAATTTAAATAATTATATTCATAATTCAAGCCACGTCGGTTATCTATTTCTAAATTACCGTTTAAATCGTATACATAATCCGGCCTGCTGGAGGCAATAACCAAACCAGAATCCGGAGCCGGAACCAACTGGTTCAGATCTTCAGCTATGCTTATTAACTGATTACCGGTATAGTTATACGTATAGTCCGTCACCCCTTTCCCGTTTCCGTCACGACGCATCAGTAACTTTATATTTCCATTCCGGTCATAACGTAAATTGTATTCGGTATAATAATTTTTCTGTATTCCGTTACTAAAAGAACGGGAATCTTTAAAGCGGCCATAATTGTCGTAAGCAAAAGAATAAGTAAAAATAGGATTACTACCCTGATTCCAGGACCATTCACTGATATTACCGGTATAAGAAGCTGTACTACCCTTAAGCTGAGGATCATAATAACGCAGATTCACCCCCAAAACGGGGGAAGATACTCCGACGATAATGATAAAGAACTTCCCGGCCATTAGGGGCTGTAACCCGAGTCAACAACCAGGCAGATTTTACAATTTGGTCCTGATGATAAAAGTCCCTAGCATTCGTATACTCATTCGCCGCTTCATCTGTAGCATCCTGTATTTCTCCGAAATAATAAACATAACCGTCACCCATCGTTATAGTTATCGTTTCCATTTCACCATAGTCTTTATCCGTTGGATGAAGCAGGCTTATTTTTATTTCTCCAGCCGGAAAATTTGTATTATAAACATGAATCGTATTATTACGGCCCAAAATAAAATTTCCGCTATAACCTAAAAAATTAAAACGGAATATGTCCGGCTGAGGATCATAGTTATTGGTATTTAAAGGGGCTAACCGTAAACCGTAAGTGACTAATTTACCATAACTAGTTTTACAATTTGTAATTACCTCCTGATCTGCCGTGGTCTTATGAAAATAATCCAAATATTTAATGCGATTCAGTTCCCCTATTTCATCCGGTGCACAACGGACCTGCCGGGTAATACACCCTCCTCCGGTCAAATACCAACCGGAACTCAAACTGCCCTGTAAACGGTTGGGATACCAGCCATTGGCCGTATAACCCAGAGCAAGGGAAATATCAAAATCATTATCTTTATAATGATAAAGGGGTATAGTTAAATTCAGAGAGCCGGTGTATAAATTTACCGGAGTATTTCCATAACGGACAAAATCCCATCGTTCTGCATGCGGACGTACTGGTAAACCAGACTCGGCCGTAGGATTTTTAGGCACATCTGCATACTGGCTGTAAAGCGGCAGAGGCAATAAAATCCACCCAAATAAAAACAAAAACCGTATAAAATTCAGAAAAAAAGGAAATATAATTTTCATAACACATACTTTATTTATAAATAGAAATCACTTTCTTTTATCCCTTCAAAAGAGATAAAACAAAACCACAAGGGACAATTAGTCCCCAGACAGCATTAAGCCATCTTTAGAATATTCTGTAAGTAATTAATATACACAACAGAAAGCACACTTTCGGATAAATATCCCGCATTTCTATACACTTCTCCCCAGGAAAGAAAGCAAAAGTTTGCGAAAAGAATTAAATTATTATTTTATCATCATAGGCAACAATATTTCAGGGTGATTTTTATACCCTCCAGAGGTTGTTCTTACTAAAATTAAAGAGGATTTTCCGGATTACCTAGATTTTAAAAAAAAAAAATCTGAACAAGCGATTTTGAAAGGATTGATAATCAGTACCCCTTTGTAAAAAAATCTGAACAAGCCCTATTTTGACCCATTTGGAGCTTTTGGGGAACGATAAAAACGTCAGATTTTTGATAAAGGAAAGAAAATGTAAACAAAAGGATACAATAAACAAAAAAATTATTTCTTAAAAAGAACAATCGAAAAGAGAGAGGTTATTAGGAAATCAGTCCATACAGGCAGAATATAGAGCCAATTTACGAAGGAATAAACTTTATTTTAGTTATTTACCAATAAGCAGTAACCTCCTGAAGCAGGATAAAATGCAAGATGTGTCCGCCTGAAGTCAGCAAGATGCACAAAAAAACCGTTCTGCCGGAGCAAAACGGTTTTTAGAAAAGATCCAGTCAGTTTATTCAGCCTTCGGAGCCTCTTCAGCTTTAGAGGCCTCAGCTTCCGGAGCTACGGCTTTCGGTGCTTCTTCCACGACTGCGTCAGAAACTTCAGCTGTAGCTTTTTTAGCGGAAGATCTTCTTCTGCGGGTAGCTGTTTTCTTCACTTCCTGTTTTACTTCGGTATAAGTAGCGTTGAAATCGACCAATTCCATCATACAGGTTTCGGCATTGTCTCCAATCCGGTTACCGGTTCTGAGAATACGGGTATATCCACCGGGACGATTTACAATTTTCGGAGCTACTTCTCTGAACAATTCGGTAACGGCTTCTTTCTGTCCAAGGTAACTGAACACTACCCGGCGGGAATGCATATTGTCATTCTTGCTCTTTGTGATCAGGGGCTCAACATATATTTTCAAAGCTTTTGCCTTGGCAACGGTAGTGTAGATTCTTTTATGCAGAATCAAAGAAGTCGCCATATTAGAAAGTAATGCTTTTCTATGAGCGCTTTTTCTATTTAGATGATTAAATTTCTTACAATGTCTCATTTTACTTATTCCTTGTCTAATTTATACTTAGATACATCCATACCGAACTCAAGGTTGTTATTTTCAAGCAGAGCTTCCAATTCCGTCAAAGATTTCTTACCGAAATTACGGAATTTCAACAGATCGTTCTTATTGAATTTTACCAATTCTCCCAGTGTCTCCACTTCGGCTGCTTTCAGGCAATTCAATGCCCGCACAGACAGATCCATGTCGACGAGTTTTGTCTTCAGCAGTTGACGCATATGCAGCACTTCTTCGTCAAACTCTTCATTTCCGTATTTATCTTCCGATTCCAAGGTGATTTTTTCATCGGAAAACAACATAAAATGATGGATCAGAATTTTAGCAGCTTCTTTTAAAGCATCGGTCGGATTAATAGAACCATCGGTTTCTATTTCAAGTAAAAGCCGTTCATAGTCCGTTTTACCTTCCACACGATAGTTCTCTATCTCATATTTTACATTTCTGATAGGGGTGTAAATTGCATCGATCGGAATAAATCCCATATCGGCATCTATCGGCATATTTTCAGTGCTGGGTACATATCCGCGTCCTTTCTGTATAGTGATTTCCATCTGAAAGTTAACGCTAGGCTCCATATTACAGATCACCAAGTCGTTATTCAACACTTCGAAACCTGTCAGGAACCGGTTGATATCCCCTGCAGTAAAAGTTTCCTGCCCAGAAACAAGAACAGTCAGCCTTTCATCCTCCACATCCTCTACTTTTCTCTTAAACCGAACTTGCTTCAAATTCAGGATAATCTCGGTTACATCCTCGATTACTCCCGGAATGGTAGCAAACTCATGTTCTACGCCATGAATTTTTATACCGGTAATCGCAAACCCTTCCAAAGAAGAGAGCAAAATCCTGCGCAGCGGATTACCAATGGTGATTCCGTAACCCGGCTCCAGCGGACGAAATTCGAATTTTCCGAATTTGTCTGTCGACTCGAGCATGATTACTTTGTCCGGTTTCTGGAAAGCTAATATTGCCATAAATATTTTATTTATTACTTAGAATACAATTCTACGATTAACTGTTCTTTGATGTTTTCCGGGATATCGCTTCTCTCCGGAACATTCAGCAGTTTACCACTCATGGAAGCGGCATCCCATTCCAGCCAGGAATATTTGATTACCCGGTTGCTTCTCAAGGCGTCTGCAATAACTTCCAATGCTTTTGATTTTTCGCGGACAGCTACAATATCTCCCGGCTTCACAGCTGCTGAAGGGATATTACACACTGTACCATTAACGGTGATGTGACGATGAGACACCAATTGACGTGCTGCTGCACGGGTCGGAGCAATCCCCAAACGATAAACGGTATTGTCCAGACGGCATTCCAGCATCTGTAACAACACTTCACCCGTAATACCTCCGCTACGTTCTGCTTTTTCAAATAAATTACGGAATTGTTTTTCAAGCAAACCGTAAGTGTATTTTGCTTTTTGTTTTTCTTTCAACTGAACTCCGTATTCCGAAATTTTCTTCCGGCGACGGGCCAAACCGTGTTGTCCGGACGGATAATTTCTCCGTTCCAGCGCTTTATCCGGGCCATAAATCGGTTCCCCGAATTTTCTTGCTATTTTAGACTTAGGTCCTGTATATCTAGCCATTTTATTTCAAATTAGATTTACACGTTACAATAAATTGAAAATAAAAATTCCTGAAGCTTTTCAGTTTTTATTTTCTTACACTCTTCTGCGTTTCGGGGGACGGCAACCGTTATGCGGCAGCGGAGTTACGTCGACAATTTCCGACACCTCGATTCCGCTGGCATGAATAGCCCGGATAGCGGATTCTCTGCCGTTGCCCGGCCCTTTAACATATACCTTGGCTTTTCTCATTCCGAGATCAAATGCCACTTTTGCACAATCACTGGCTGCCATCTGTGCAGCATAAGGAGTGTTTTTCTTCGATCCTTTAAATCCCATTTTACCAGCTGACGACCAGGAAATCACTTGACCGGTCTGGTTCGTCAACGAAATAATAATGTTATTGAAAGAGGAATGAACGTGTGCTTGTCCAACGGCTTCTACTTTAACTAACCGTTTCCTGTTTGATGTAGACTTCTTTGCCATAATTCAATTCAATTATTTAGTTGCTTTTTTCTTGTTAGCAACAGTTTTCTTCTTGCCCTTTCTTGTACGGGCATTGTTCTTTGTACTTTGTCCTCTTACGGGCAATCCTAAACGATGACGAATACCACGGTAACAACCGATATCCATCAAACGTTTGATGTTCATCTGAACAGATGATCTCAGCTCTCCTTCAACTTTGTACTCTGCATTTATCACTTTTCGTACAGCTGCGAGCTGGTCGTCGTTCCAGTCTTTTACCTTAGTGTCAAAATCGATGCCGGCCTTACTCAGAATGGTCCGGGCACTACTTCTACCTATACCAAAGATATAGGTCAAGGCTATTTCTCCTCTTTTGTTTGAGGGTAAATCTACACCTACGATTCTTGCCATAAATCTCTTTTAATTTTACAGATTAATGAATCAACCCTGACGTTGTTTAAACTTCGGGTTCTTTTTGTTAATGACGTACAAAACGCCTTTCCTTCTTACAATTTTGCAATCGTCATTCCGTTTTTTAATGGACGCTCTTACCTTCATGGTTTTTAAATTTGAATATTCACAAATAATGCACCGACAGCTTATTCTTCTGAAATCTCCGAAAAAATTCCAGCTTTTGAAAACTACCGATGAATTTAATTTTTATATCTGAACGTAATTCTGCCTTTCGTCAGATCATAAGGTGACATATCTACCCGAACCCGGTCACCAGGAAGAATCTTAATATAATGCATCCGCATTTTCCCGGATATATGGGCAGTGATAATATGTCCGTTCTCCAACTCTACCCGAAACATTGCGTTCGACAAAGCCTCGGTTATCACTCCATCTTGCTCTATTGACGGCTGTTTTGCCATACTTTAATTAAAATTGATTATCAAATTTGTTCAGAGTCATTTTCTCCCAAACGGGATTTTTTCTCTAAATTTTTTTCTACAAACTCAAACGAAGACAGAATATCTGCTCCATGTTTCCCTACAGCTACAGTGTGTTCAAAATGGGCTGAAGGCAGCCTGTCGCGTGTCCGTATCGTCCATCCGTCAATATCCTGGTATACATGCCGTTTGCCCAGATTAATCATAGGCTCAATCGCAATTACCATTCCTTCCACTAATTTAGCTCCCTGTCCCCTTCTTCCGTAATTGGGCACCTGCGGTTCTTCGTGCATATCCCGTCCGACCCCGTGTCCTACCAACTCCCGGACTACTGAATAACCGTTTGCTTCACAATAGCTCTGCACAGCATAACCGATATCCCCTATTCTCAGTCCGGCAATCGCCTTTTCGATACCTTTGTATAAAGCCTCTTTTGTCGTACGTAACAATTTCCGCACTTCCTCCCGCACTTCCCCTACTTCAAAAGTATAGGCACTATCTCCATAGAATCCATTTTTTAAAGTTCCGCAATCTATGGAAACGACATCTCCTTCTTTTAAAATACGATCGGCGGCAGGAATCCCGTGTACCACTTCCTCGTTAATGGAGATACACAACGTATTCGGAAATCCTCCGTATCCCAAAAACCCAGGCTGGGCTCCATGGTCCCGGATAAACTCTTCTGCAATACGATCCAATTCTAAAGTCGAAATCCCCGGACGAACATGTTTTGCCATTTCACCCAGAGTTTTTCCAACCAAAAGATTACTCTCCCTCAGTAATTCAATCTCCTCTGCTGTCTTTAAAAAAATCATGCCGCAAAAGTAATACTTTTTTTAAAAGTCTCAAAGCTCCAACCGTTTAAAAGTTGAAGATGAGCGTAAAAAAGCCGCAAAGCCCCGGATATACTCCTACGGCTTTACGACTCTCTATTTCTTAATAAGCAGCAGGTCCACCCGGAGTCTTTCCTTTAATTCTTCCGGTTTTCATCAATCCGTCGTAATGACGCATCAACAAATGAGACTCGATCTGTTGCAGTGTATCCAATACAACCCCCACCAGAATCAACAAAGAAGTACCTCCGTAGAAATGTGCGAATTGATTATTTACTCCCGCAATCACTGCAAAAGCAGGTAATATAGCTACAATTCCCAGGAAAATAGATCCGGGTAAAGTAATACGTGACATAATCGTATCCAGGAACTCCATTGTCTTCTTTCCTGGTTTCACTCCCGGTATAAATCCGCCGTTCTTTTTCATATCCTCAGCCATTTGTTGGGGATTAATGGTAATTGCAGTATAAAAATAAGTGAATAATACAATTAAAATAAAGAAGGTAAAATTATACCAGAAACCGGTGAAGTTAGAAAAGGCAGCAGCAAATCCGGAGAGGGATTCAGAGGCGGCGTAATTTACGAATGAAATCGGCAGCAACATCAATGCCTGGGCAAAGATAATCGGCATAACACCGGCTGCATTGATTTTCAAAGGTATATACTGACGGACTCCGCCATATTGTTTGTTACCTACAATCCGTTTCGCATACTGTACGGGTACTTTGCGTGTACCTTGCACCAACATGATTGTTCCGCAGAATACCAGGAACAATACAATCAATTCCACCAATAAAGCAACCATACCGCCGCCTTGCTGAGACAAGCGGGAAGCTCCTTCTGCAAAGAAAGCAAAGGGCAAACGGGCAATAATTCCGATCATAATGATGATAGAAACTCCGTTTCCAATACCTTTATCCGTAATTTTTTCTCCCAGCCAGAGTACAAACATGGAACCGGCAGCCAGAATTACGACAGAAGAAATAGTAAAGAAAGCTCCTTTGATGACAAAGGCCCATTCCGGGATTTGTGCATGTAAATTGGTCAGATACGCTGCTCCCTGTAATACGAGAATAATCAAAGTCAGATAACGGGTAATTTGATTGATTTTACGTCTACCGCTCTCCCCTTCGCGTTGCATGCGCTGGAAATAAGGAACGGCTATTCCCAGCAACTGAACTACAATGGATGCTGAGATATAAGGCATAATACCCAATGCAAATACCGAAGCATTCGAAAATGCTCCTCCGGAAAACATGTCCAACAAACCCATCACTCCTGTTGAAGTTTGTTCCTTCAAAGCAGCAAGTCCGGCCGGATCAATACCCGGCAGTACAATTTCTGTACCCAGGCGGTATACGGCTATCAAGCCTACCGTCATGAGAATCCGGGTCCGGAGTTCTTCAATTTTCCAAATGTTCTTTAATGTATCAAATAACTTCATAAGTTCTTTCTTATTAATAGTTCATAAAGTCAATAAAGCCGGAAGTCAAAAAGTCGAAAGTCTGCGACCTTAGCACTTTACAGACCTTACGGACTTTATGGACCCGTTTTGTTTTACAAAACGATTGCTGCGCCTCCGGCAGCTTCGATAGCTTCTACAGCTTTTTTAGAGAAAGCATTGGCTTTTACTTCCAGCTTCGCTTTCAGTACCCCATCCCCTAATATCTTCACAAGATCATTTTTAGAAAGCAGGCCGGCTTTAATCAGTATATCTTTATCAATAGCTGTCAGATTATCTCTTTCAGCCAATTCCTGAAGCATACTGACATTTATAGCCTTGAATTCAATCCGGTTGATATTTTTAAAGCCGAATTTAGGTACTCTTCTCTGAAGCGGCATCTGACCTCCTTCAAAACCGATCTTATGTTTAAAGCCGGATCTTGATTTGGCACCTTTGTGTCCTCTTGTAGAAGTACCTCCTTTTCCCGAACCCTGTCCGCGGCCAATTCTCTTTTCGTGGTGAGTGGAACCGCAAGCCGGTTTTAAGCTACTTAAATCCATTCTATATGTATTAAAATCGTTTGACAATTACTTTACTTCTTCCACTTTTACCAGGTGTTTTACTTTAGCAATCATTCCCAGTATCTGCGGAGTAACTTCATGTTCAGCACTACTGCTGATTTTATTTAAACCCAGAGCTGTTAAAGTGCCTACCTGACGTTTATCGCTACCGATCTTACTTTTTACCAATGTAACTTTAATCTTTGCCATAACTCATCTCATTAACCGTTAAACACTTTATCCACGCTCACATTTCTTTGCTGTGCCACCATACGGGCATCTCTCATCTGTTTCAAAGCAGCAATAGTTGCTTTTACCAGATTGTGAGGATTGGAAGAACCTTTACTCTTTGCCAACACATCACGGATACCTGCACTTTCCAATACAGCACGCATAGCACCTCCGGCTACGAGTCCGGTACCGGAAGAAGCGGGTTTCATAAACACTTCTGCACCTCCAAAGCGGGCCACCTGTTCGTGAGGAATTGTCCCTTTGAATACCGGTATTTTCACTAAATTCTTTTTAGCTGCTTCTATACCCTTGGCAATAGCCGTAGTTACTTCATTTGCTTTCCCCAGTCCCCAGCCGACAATGCCGTTCTCGTCACCGACTACGACAATTGCAGCAAAACTGAAAGTTCTACCTCCTTTAGTAACTTTGGTCACCCGATTGATAGCCACCAATCTGTCTTTTAATTCCAAGTCAGTATTATTAATTTTTTGTTCCATTCCTGCTAACTTTTAAAAATTAAGACCTCCGTTACGGGCAGCGTCAGCTAATGCTTTCACCCTTCCGTGATACAAATAACCATTCCGGTCAAAGACAACCGACTGAATACCGGCTGCTTTTGCTTTTTCAGCGACAGCAGCACCTACCAATGCAGCCTGCTCTGTCTTCGTGCCTTTCTTTTCAGCAATTTCCTTGCTCAATGAAGATACAGATAAAAGCGTTTTACCTGCTTCATCATCTATCAGCTGTACGGAAATCTGCGCATTTGAACGGAATACGCTCAAACGGGGTCTCTCAGCTGTTCCGGAGATAATCTTCCGAATTCTCCTCTTTATTCTTAATCTTCTTTCTTCCTTAGTTAAAGCCATAACTTTTACTTACTTTAGGTGATTAAACTTTAGCTGACTTACCTGCTTTACGGCGTACCTGTTCACCTACGAAGCGGATACCCTTACCTTTATAAGGTTCCGGACGACGGAATGAACGGATCTTGGCAGCTACCTGACCGATCAGTTGCTTATCACAACTTTCCAGTGTAATAATCGGATTAGCCCGTTTTTCTGTAACAGCAGAAACTTTCACTTCATCCGGTAATTGCATGAAGATAGAGTGAGAATACCCTAATCCCAATTCCAGAATTTGTCCTTCTGCATTTGCCCTGTAACCTACTCCGACTAATTCCTGTTTAATCGTATAACCTTCAGAAACACCTACTACCATATTATGGATCAAAGCACGATACAAACCATGCATTGACTTATGTTCCTTATCTTCTGTATGACGTGCTACGTGCACATTGTGTTCATCTACTGTGACAGTAAGGTCTTTACTTACTTTCTGGGAAAGTTGTCCTTTCGGCCCTTTTACTGTGACGGTGTTATCCGGACTTACGGCTACCGTAACCCCTTGTGGTATATGAATGGGTAATTTTCCTATTCGTGACATCTCTTCTTCACTTTTAAATTAATACACATAACACAATACTTCACCGCCTACATTTTTCTGGCGAGCTTCTTTGTCTGTCATCAATCCCATAGAAGTAGACAAGATGGCAATTCCCAAGCCGTTCAATACACGCGGCATTTCTTCGACATTGGTGTAGCGTCTTAAACCCGGCTTAGATACCCGTACCAGCGACTGGATAGCAGATAATTTGGTTTCCGGATTATATTTGAGAGCAATCTTAATATTGCTTTTTACTCCGTCTTGTTCAAACTTATAATTTAAAATATATCCCTTTTCTTTCAGGATTTTCGTGATTTCCCTCTTCATATTCGAACCGGGGATATCCACCACTTTATGACCGGCTCTTATCGCATTTCTCAAACGCGTAAGATAATCTGCTATTGGATCTGTCATTTCTTTTTTACATTTAAATATTACCAACTAGCTTTCTTCACTCCCGGTATCAATCCTGCAGATGCCATTTCACGGAACTGGATCCTGCTGATACCAAATTGTCTCATGTAACCTCTCGGTCTACCGGTCAGTTTACACCTGTTGTGCAAACGGATAGGATTGGAATTCTTCGGAAGAAGACTCAATCCTGCATAGTCGCCTTCAGCTTTTAATTTTGCCCGTTTTGCTGCGTACTTTTCTACCAATTTTGCACGCTTCATTTCACGGGCCTTCATTGATTCTTTTGCCATTTTCTCTGGTTTTAATTCTTTTTAAATGGTAATCCAAATTCTCTCAGAAGAGCAAAACCTTCTTCGTCGGTATTAGCCGAAGTCACAAATGTTATATTCATACCCATAATCTTATGCACATTATCGAGCACAATTTCCGGAAATATGATCTGCTCTTCGAGTCCTAATGTATAGTTGCCCCTGCCGTCCAGCTTACTGTTAATTCCTTTAAAGTCGCGGATACGTGGTAAAGCTGAAGTAATCAGCCTCTCCAGGAATTCGTACATACGTTCTTTACGCAATGTAACCCGTACGCCGATCGGCATGCCTTTACGCAATTTAAAGTTAGATACGTCTTTTACGGATTTTGTTGTAACAGGCTTCTGACCTGTAATGGCCGCAATTTCGTTCACTGAAAATTCAAGAATTTTTTTATCCTGAATAGAGGAACCTACTCCCTGATTGATTACTATCTTCTCCAACCGGGGTGCCTGCATAACTGACTTGTATCCGAACTCTTTCATTAAGGTCGGTACAATTTCTTCGTTATACTTTGTTTTTAAATTTGGTACGTATTTCATCGTTATTTTATTAATTGGCTGTATCACACAGCATAAATATTTGCGGCGGCAAAGCTACAAATTTAATTCAAAAGTTGCAAACCGTACATAAACAAGTTACAAGTTCTCCAGTAACTTGCAACTCGTTATTTCCGGTTATGATACAACTGTAACGTTTTTTTTACTTCAAGATTTCCCCTGATTTCTTTGCATATCTGACTAACTGCCCTTTGTCGTTCAGCTTACGGCCGATACGGGTAGGCTTACTGGTAGACGGATCTACCACATTCAGATTAGAAATATGAATCGGAGCTTCTTTTTTAATAATTCCTCCCTGCGGATTTTTCGCATTGGGTTTGGTATGTTTGCTTACCATGTTAATGCCTTCCACGATAGCTCTTTCCTGTTCGGGAAACATTTCCAGGACCTTGCCCTGTTTGCCCTTATCGACTCCGGCATTCACGTAAACTAAATCACCTTTCTTTATATGAAACTTTCTGTTCATCGCATTTTTTTATTTACGGTTTAGCTTCGAACCGGTTGTTCTATAAAACATTCTTCCGGGTACCGAATCCTAAATCTAAAATTATTAAAGTACTTCGGGAGCCAACGAAACAATTTTCGTGTAACCTTCACGAACTTCACGGGCAACCGGTCCGAAAATACGGGTTCCTCTCATTTCACCCGCATTATTCAACAACACACAAGCGTTGTCGTCAAACCGGATATAAGAACCATCGGGACGCCGATATTCTTTAGAGGTGCGAACAACTACAGCCTTACTAACCGTTCCTTTTTTCAATTCACCGCCAGGTAAGGCGCTTTTTACAGATACAACGATCTTGTCGCCCACACGTGCATATCTTTTCCGGGTTCCTCCCAGAACGCGGATACACAGTACTTCTTTGGCACCGCTGTTATCTGCTACTGTTAATCTGGTTTCCTGTTGTATCATGATTACTTCGCTCTTTCAATGATTTCCACTAATCTCCATCTCTTCATTTTACTCAAGGGACGGGTTTCCATAATTCTCACTTTATCTCCGACGTTACATTCATTTTTCTCGTCGTGAGCGGTGAACTTCTTGGTCTTATTCACAAATTTTCCGTAAATCGGATGTTTTTCTTTAAAATGAACGGCAACTGTGATGGACTTTTCCATCTTATTGCTTACGACAAGACCGATACGTTCTTTTCTAAGATTTCTTTCTTCCATTACTTTACTTCTTTACCGTTAATTCTCTCTTACGCAACTCTGTCAACATACGAGCGATATCTTTTCTCTTGGCACGGATTTGCATCGTATTCTCCAGAGGAGTGATCGTATGGTTCATCTTCATCTTATTCAGAGCAGCTTTTTCTGCCATTACTCTTTCTTTAAGATCGTCTGTGGTCATTTCTATTATTTCTGAATTCTTCATCTTGCTGTCAAATTAATTTAGTTCTACAATTAACAGTCTGACGACTATTCTGAATAGTCACGTCTAACCACAAACTTTGTCGTAATAGGTAATTTCTGGGCTGCAAGACGTAAAGCTTCTTTTGCCACTGCATACGGAACACCGTCTGCTTCGAAAAGGATACGGCCCGGAGTTACTGGAGCCACGAATCCTTCCGGATTACCTTTACCTTTACCCATACGTACTTCTGCAGGCTTTTTGGTAATGGGTTTATCCGGGAATATCCGGATCCATATTTGTCCCTGACGTTGCATATAACGGGTAACAGCTACACGGGCTGCTTCAATCTGGCGTCCTTCGATCCACATGGACTCTAACGCCTTTATTCCGAAAGATCCGAATGCCAGTTCATGTCCCCTCTGGGCATTCCCTTTCATTCTTCCCTTTTGACTTCTTCTGTATTTAGTCCTTTTTGGCTGTAACATAACTCACTACTTTTTTCTTTTTTTGAAATTCTTCTTACCAGCGGTATTTGTATTAGCAGCATTACGGGTTTCCCGGGAAGCCAGCACGGAATTCGGCACTAATTCCCGTTTACCGTATACCTCACCTTTACAAATCCATACTTTTATACCCAGCAAACCGTAAGTCGTCAATGCTTCTGCCTGTGCGTAATCAATGTCTGCACGGAAAGTGTGCAGCGGAATTCTTCCTTCCTTGAAGATTTCGGCACGCGCCATTTCAGCTCCGTTCAAACGACCGGATATCAAAACTTTGATTCCTTCAGCTCCCATTCGCATAGTCGACTGAATAGCCATTTTGATAGCTCTACGGTATGCAACACGTCCTTCCAGCTGGCGAGCGATGTTATTTCCTACGATAACGGCATCCAATTCAGGACGTTTAATTTCGAAGATATTAATTTGTACTTCCTTATCGGTAATTTTCTTAAGCTCTTCTTTCAACTTATCCACTTCCTGTCCGCCTTTACCGATGATAATTCCCGGACGGGCGGTGTTGATAGTGATGGTAATCAGCTTAAGGGTCCTTTCGATAACAATCTTTGCGATTCCGGCTTTAGCCAAACGGGCGTTCAGGTATTTTCTGATTTTAAAATCTTCTACCAGTTTATCGCCATATTTTTTGCCGCCGAACCAGTTAGAATCCCATCCACGGATGATTCCTAATCTATTGCTTATTGGATTAACTTTTTGTCCCATGCGATTATTCTTTTACAACATTTTCAACTGCTGTCTTGCTACCCAAGACGATAGTCACGTGATTTGATCTCTTGCGGATCCGGTGAGCTCTTCCCTGGGGGGCTGGTCTCAGCCTTTTCAGAATGCCGGCACCGTCAACGAAAATTTCCTTGACAAACAAAGAAGCATCTTCGATCCGTTTACCTTCATTCTTAGCACTCCAGTTGGCAATAGCCGAAAGCAAGAGTTTTTCCACTTTACGGGCAGCTTCACGAGGACAAAATTTCAGTATATCCAAAGCTCTCTGTACGTCTTTTCCACGTACCAAGTCTGCCACCAATCTCATTTTCTGAGGTGACGAAGGACAACCACGCAGGACAGCAAAAGCCTTCTCCTTCTTGGCCTCCTTTATCTGATTTGCTCTTAATCTTTTTCTTGCACCCATTTTAATACATCTTCATTGGTTCAACTTAATCACGCTTATTTCTTATTGGCGTGACCTCTAAAGGTACGTGTCGGTGCAAATTCTCCCAGTTTATGTCCCACCATATTTTCGGTGATATATACCGGAATAAATTTATTACCGTTATGTACAGCTACTGTATGGCCTACAAAATCCGGAGAAATCATAGAGTAGCGAGCCCAGGTTTTAACAACCGATTTTTTATTGGACTCATTCATTGCCAACACTCTCTTCTCCAGCTTCACATCTATAAAAGGGCCTTTTTTTAACGAACGACTCATAACATTACTATTTATCGGTTATTATTTCCTTCTTTCTATTATATACTTACTTGAAGCTTTCTTCGGTGCTCTGGTCTTATAACCCTTAGCCAACAAACCTTTACGTGATCTCGGATGTCCTCCTGAAGCACGGCCTTCACCACCACCCATCGGGTGATCAACCGGGTTCATTACGACACCTCTCACTCTCGGACGACGGCCCAGCCAACGGCTACGACCGGCTTTACCGGAACGTTCCAAAGCATGATCGGTATTGGACACTGTACCTACGGTAGCTTTACAGGTTACAAGCACCATACGGATTTCTCCGGAAGGTAACTTGATGGAAGCATATTTCCCTTCTCTGGCAACCAATTGTGCATAAGATCCAGCACTACGAGCCATCACAGCTCCCTGTCCCGGTCTTAATTCAATGTTATGAATAATTGTACCTAATGGGATTTCAGACAAGAAAAGAGCATTTCCTACTTCAGGAACAATTCCTTTTCCGCTCACCACGGTCTGACCAGCCGTCAATCCGATCGGAGCTATAATATAACGCTTTTCTCCATCTGCATATACTAACAAAGCGATGCGGGCAGTTCTGTTCGGGTCATATTCAATAGTCGCTACTTTTGCAGGAATATTGTCTTTGTCCCGTTTGAAATCCACAACTCTGTATCTTCGTTTATGACCTCCACCTATATATCTCATTGTCATTTTTCCGGCATTATTACGGCCACCGGATTTTTTTACAGGTCTTAACAATGATTTCTCAGGTCTATCTGTAGTCACCTGTTCAAAGGTATTTACTACCTTATGTCTTTGACCAGGAGTTACAGGATTTAATTTTCTTACAGCCATGTTCTTTAAATATTGCTAAAAAAATCAATACTATCACCTTCTGCTAAAGTCACAATTGCCTTTTTAAATGAAGCGGTTCTTCCGGTAATTACACCGGCCTTGGTGTATCTGGATTTCACCGTGCCTTGATAGCGCTGGGTGTTCACAGCCTTTACCGTTACTCCGTACATTTCTTCAACTGCTTTCTTTATCTCTATCTTATTCGCATCTTTTGCTACGACAAAAGCCACCTTGTGTTCTTTGTCGGTCAGCGCTGACATTTTCTCTGTCAGAATGGGCTTCATTATGATTTCCATCTCTTCTTCGATTAGTTAAGATTGAACATTTCATTCAGGCCCTTCACAGAACTTTCAACAAGTACAAGGTTTTTAGCCTTCATGATGTTGTAAGTTGCCAAGTCGTTGACTCTCTTAATTTCAACATTCTGTAAGTTGCGAGCCGATAACAATATATTCTCATTTACATCACTCAAAACCAATAACAGATTTCCTTGGTTCACTTTCAGATTGTTAACCAATTCAACAAACTGTTTTGTTTTCGGTGTTTCAAAGCTGAAATCTTCAACTACCGTCACGGCATTTGCACTTGCTTTCACAGCCAAAGCTGATTTACGAGCCAATCTTTTCAGTTTCTTATTTAATTTGAAACGATAATCTCTGGGTACAGGACCGAATACACGACCACCTCCCCTGAACTGAGGATTTTTAATGCTACCAGCACGTGCACCTCCGGTACCTTTTTGCTTTTTCAGCTTTACAGTACTTCCTGACACTTCATTTCTCTGCTTTGACTTATGAGTACCCTGCCGTTGGTTGGCGAGATACTGTTTTACGTCAAGGTAGATAGCGTGTTCATTAGGCTCTATTCCGAAGATAGCGTCATTTAACTCTATCTTCCTGCCTGTTTCTTTTCCGGCAATGTTTAATACACTTAACTCCATTACTTCTCAATAATTACGTATGAACCTTTAGTTCCGGGAACAGATCCCTTCACCAACAACAAATTATTTTCAGGAATTACTTTCAAGACCTCTAAGTTTGCTACAGTAACCCTATCGCCACCTGTTCTACCGGCCATTCTCATACCTTTGAAAACACGTGAAGGGGTGGAGCAAGCTCCAATTGAACCCGGTGCTCTCTGACGGTCGTCCTGACCATGGGTAGCTTCGCCGACACCGGCAAAACCATGACGTTTCACAACGCCCTGAAATCCTTTACCTTTAGATGTTCCTACAACATCAACAAAAGGAGTGTCTTCGAACAATGTAACATCGATCACATCACCTAACTTGTGTTCGGTCTCAAATCCTGAAAACTCTACGAGCTTCCTTTTCGGAGTTGTGCCTGCCTTTTTAAAGTGTCCACTTAGCGGCTTCGTTGTGTGTTTTTCTTTTTTGTCTTCAAAACCCAACTGAAGTGCTTCATAACCATCGGTCTCTTTTGTCTTGACCTGGGTTACGATACATGGACCGCACTCAATCACAGTGCATGGGATACTTTTCCCCTCAACACTGAATACGGAAGTCATTCCGACTTTTTTTCCAATTAAACCTGGCATTTTTTCTTTTACTTTTTAATAGGTTTTTCTTTCTCTTAATAACGACATAAGGTATTCGCCGTTATCACACCTTAATCTCTACTTCAACACCACTTGGCAATTCAAGTTTCATCAGCGCATCAATTGTACCTGCAGTCGAACTGTAGATATCAATGAGTCTTTTGAATGTGCATACTAAAAATTGTTCCCGGCTCTTTTTATTCACGAATGTAGAGCGGTTCACTGTAAAAATCCCTTTGTGTGTCGGAAGCGGAATAGGACCACTTACTACAGCTCCGGTAGCTTTTACCGTTTTAACAATCTTTTCTGCCGATTTGTCCACCAAGTTGTGATCGTAAGATTTCAACTTAATTCTGATTTTTTGGCTCATGTTTTTAGTTATGATTATGATTTCAAATTTGCGGCAGAAAATTCCCACCGCAAATTAACAATCGAAAATTCTTATACTAGTTCTGTTCTCCCGTTATTTTTCTCGACCACTTCTTTAGCAATGTTCTTCGGAACTTCGGCATAATGATCGAATTCCATAGAAGAACTGGCGCGCCCAGAAGACAAAGTTCTCAAAACAGTTACATAACCGAATTGTTCTGACAACGGTACTTTAGCTTCAATTACACGGGCTCCCGTACGGGATTCCATACCTTCTACCTGCCCACGGCGACGGTTGAGGTCAGCAATAATATCTCCCATATAATCTTCCGGAGTAACAACTTCCAGTTTCATAATCGGCTCCAACAATACCGGTCTGGCTTTCTGAGCAGCTTCTTTATAACCGATTTTGGCAGCCATTTCAAATGAAAGGGCATCGGAGTCTACCGGATGGAAAGAACCATCTAATAAGGTAATCTTCAGACTTTCCAGCGGATAACCAGCTAACACACCGTTATTCATCGCTTCCTTGAAACCTTTCTCTACAGAAGGAATAAATTCTTTCGGAATATTACCTCCTTTTACCTCATTTACAAAAGTCAAGCCTTCTTTACCTTGTTCTGCAGGCTCCATACGGAAAATAATATCGGCAAATTTACCACGGCCTCCCGTTTGTTTCTTGAACACATGACGATGTTCTACCGGCTGAGTAATAGCTTCTTTATAAGCTACCTGAGGAGCTCCCTGATTACATTCTACCTTAAACTCGCGTCTCAGACGGTCTAAGATAATATCCAGGTGAAGTTCTCCCATACCGCTGATCACTGTCTGACCAGAATCTTCGTCAGTTTTAACCCGGAAAGTAGGATCCTCTTCCGCTAACTTAGACAAAGCCATTCCCAGTTTATCCGTATCTTTCTGTGTCAAAGGTTCCACTGCAATACCAATCACCGGATCCGGGAAGGTCATGCTTTCCAATACGATGGGCTTTTCTTCTGAACAAAGCGTATCACCGGTACGGATATCTTTAAATCCGACACAAGCACAAATATCTCCGGCTTCCAGCACCTCCTTCGGCATCTGCTTATTGGAATGCATCTGGAACAAACGGGAAATACGTTCTTTCTTGTCGGTACGCGGGTTGTATACATAAGAGCCGGCTTCAATCTTACCGGAATAAATCCGGGTATAACACAAACGGCCTACGAAAGGATCGGTTGCGATTTTAAATGCCAAAGCTGAAAGCGGAGCTTCGGGATCTACCGGGAAATAAGCCTCTTCTCCATTCCGGGGATCTGTTCCCTTGCTGTTCGGGATATCCAGCGGATTCGGCAAATAAGCAATAACTGCATCCAATAAATTCTGAACGCCTTTATTCTTAAAAGAAGAACCACACATTACCGGACAAAAATCCATAGCAATAACAGCCTTACGGATGACAGCCTTCAATTCTTCTACAGTTATGGCATCCGGATCTTCAAAGAAACGTTCCATCAAAGCTTCATCCTGAACAGCTGCTGCTTCAACCAGTTTTTCCCTCCATTCTTGTGCTTCAGCCATTAATTCTTCCGGAATATCCTGTATCGTTGCTTCCATTGAACCGTTCTCCCATACATAAGCCTTCATTTCCACCAGATCGATTACTCCTTTAAAGTTCTCTTCTGCTCCGATCGGAAGTTCCAGCGGAATGGGATTAGCACTTAGTTTTTCTTTGATTTCACGGACAGCTTTGAAAAAGTCAGCACCGGAACGGTCCATCTTATTTACAAAAGCAAGCCGGGGAACCCCATATTTATTAGCCTGACGCCATACAGTTTCAGACTGGGCTTCAACGCCTCCTACAGCACAGAACAATGCTACAGCACCGTCCAATACCCGCAAAGAACGCTCTACCTCTACGGTAAAGTCAACGTGTCCCGGGGTATCAATAATATTGATCTTATAATCGTGATCCTGGTAATTCCAAAAACAGGTCGTAGCAGCCGATGTAATGGTAATACCCCTCTCCTGCTCCTGTACCATCCAGTCCATAGTAGCGGTACCATCATGGGTCTCGCCTATTTTATGGTTAACACCGGTAAAATACAGGATACGCTCAGTTGTTGTTGTCTTACCGGCATCAATATGAGCCATGATACCGATATTTCTTGTATAATGTAAATCTCTCTTTGCCATTTATCTGTCTCTCCTCATTAAAATCTGAAATGTGCAAAAGCACGGTTAGCTTCTGCCATACGGTGGGTATCTTCTTTCTTCTTGAAAGCTGCACCTTCTTCTTTATAAGCTGCCATAATTTCAGCAGCCAATTTTTCTGCCATATTTTTACCGCTTCTCTTTCGAGAGAAGAAAATCATATTCTTCACAGAAATTGCTCTCTTTCTGTTGGGATTGATTTCCATCGGCACCTGGAAAGTAGCACCACCTACACGGCGACTCTTTACTTCCACTTGGGGAGTAATGTTCTCCAATGCTTGCTTCCAAACCTCCAAAGCGGTTTTTTCTTCTTTCTTAGCCATTTTTTCTTCAACGATGTCTAAAGCATCATAGAAGATCTTAAAAGCGATAGTCTTTTTACCATCTATCATCAGGTCATTTACAAACCGGGTTACCAGTACATCGTTGAATTTAGGGTCCGGTAACAGAATTCTTTTCTTTGGTTTAGTTTTTCTCATTTCTTTTAGTTTACGAACTGGTTCGATCAGCTGTCCGTTTGGCCTTCAACAGTTTCACAACTATTTACTCAACTTTCCGGGAACGCTTCATAAACAAATTCCTGTTAATCACTTTTTACTTTTTGCCTTTTGCTGCAGCCTGGCCCGGCTTCGGTCTCTTCGTACCGTACTTAGAACGTCCTTGTTTTCTTTCAGCAACACCGGCAGCATCCAATGTACCACGAACCAAATGATAACGTACACCCGGCAGATCCTTTACACGTCCTCCACGGATCATCACGATGGAATGTTCCTGCAAATTGTGACCTTCTCCCGGAATATAAGCATTCACTTCTTTTCCGTTGGTTAATCTAACACGAGCCACCTTTCTCATTGCTGAATTCGGCTTTTTCGGAGTCGTTGTGTAAACACGTACACAAACCCCACGTCTCTGCGGACATGCATCCAAAGCAGGAGCCTTGCTCTTGTCCACAATTTTCGTTCTTCCTTTTCTTACTAACTGTTGAATAGTAGGCATTACAATAGTTTTAATTAGTATACTTTTATTCAAAATGGAGTGCAAATGTACTGACCTTTTTCCTAACTACCAAACAATTATGATATTTTTTTGGAAAAAAGTAAAGAGAGTCAACAGATTACCCCGGGGAAAGCAGTTCCTCACAAAAAAATTATTTTTCTATTTTTGAGCCGGAAACCGTTATAAAAAAACTTCGGAATCAGTATAAAAATACAAGGAACAAATGTAATTTTGTCAGCAGAACTGCTATTTTTGCAGTATCTCGTGTCTATCTTTAATTATTTATCCTGACTATGGAAGATTTACAAGCCATAAAACAACGTTTTGAAATTATCGGAAATAATGAAGGTTTAAACCGGGCAATCGACATCGCCCGTCAAGTTGCTCCTACTGATTTATCCGTACTGATTACAGGTGAAAGCGGGGTTGGAAAAGAAATTTTCCCCCGTATTATCCATTTTTTCAGCAGCCGGAAACATTCCCCGTACATTGCTGTCAATTGCGGCGCCATTCCGGAAGGTACAATCGATTCGGAATTATTCGGGCACGAAAAAGGAGCTTTTACAGGAGCTTTATCCGACCGGAAAGGATATTTTGAAGTCACTGACGGAGGTACGATTTTTCTGGACGAAGTAGGGGAACTTCCGCTTTCCACTCAAGCCCGTTTGTTGCGGGTACTCGAATCCGGTGAATTTATCCGGGTAGGATCCTCGAAAGTTCAGAAAACCAATGTAAGGGTTATTGCAGCTACCAATCTGGATATCCCTCAGGCAGTAAAAAACGGAAAATTCCGGGAAGATCTTTACTATCGTTTAAATACGATACCTATATATATACCTCCTCTGCGCGAAAGAAAAGAAGATATCCCTCTCCTGTTCCGTAAATTCGCCTCGGATTTCGCAGAAAAATACCGTATGCCTGCTATCCGGCTCTCTGAAGAAGCCGTACAATTACTTGAAAATTACCGATGGCCCGGAAATATCAGGCAATTGAAAAACATTACCGAACAAATTTCTATTATCGAACAGGAAAGGACAGTAGATGCCTCTACTTTAAAAAAATATTTACCGGCAGAACATCCCGTATTACCTGTGCTTACCGGAAATCATGACACTTCTGAAAGTAGTTTTGCTTCCGAAAGGGAAATCCTTTACAAAATTCTTTTCGATATGAAAAAAGATATGAACGATCTGAAACAACTCGTCTACGGAATGATCGAAAAGGAAGATCTTGCTGCACCTTCTACCCCCCCTCCGACCTCACTGGTCATCCGGCACCAGTACGAACAGCCGAAAACCGAACTCACCAGTAAACCGGTAATCAACCATCCGGCTGTACATCCGGAAGAACAAATTCAGGACACAGAAGCGCTCGTAGAGGAATCTTTTTCGATCGAAGAAAAAGAAAAAGAACTCATCATAAAAGCCCTCGAAAAGAATCACGGTAAGCGTAAAATGGCAGCAAATGATTTAGGTATTTCCGAAAGGACACTTTACCGGAAATTAAAAGAATACAATATTGAAATTTAAATCTTCAGGAACCACATTTAACTTTCAGTTTTACATTAATTACTATCTTTGCAAATTATATATCTATCTCTATGAAAACACTGAAAATTCTGGTTTGTACCCTCCTTATCCTCCTTTGTTGCGATTCATGTAAACTCGCCAGCATCAAATATTCCATGACAGGCGCTTCTATTTCGCCGGATGTAAAAACGTATTCTGTCGATTATTTTCCCAACCGGGCTCTGTTGGTCGTTCCTTACCTGAGCACTCTTTTCCGTGAAAAATTAACGGAATATTTGCGGACAAAAACAAGCCTGAAAGAAATGACAGACAATAACGGAGATATCCGTTTTGAAGGAGAAATCGTAGGATATTATCAAAAACCCATCGATATCCAAAGGGACGAGATCGCTTCCTCTAACCGTCTTACGATAGAAATACGGGTTAAGTATACCAATACCAAAGACGATAAATACGACTTCGACTCCCGTTTTTCCAATTATACGGATTACAGTATAGACATCGATTTCGATTCTGCAGAAGAAGGCTTAATCACCACCATACTGGACAAAATTATCGAAGATATTTATAATAAAGCCCTAGTGAACTGGTAAAAGATTTACTGAACCAGAAGAATATGAACTGATGAAAATAGATAAATGGATAGTATTCTTTTCTCATCCCGAAAAAATAAAAGGTGAGGAGCTGACAGAGCTGGAAGCTCTGCTCAACCGCTATCCTTATTTTCAGGCTGCTCAGATTCTTTTTCTTAAAGTGCTTTATCTCTCCCAAAATAACCGCTTCTCCCAGGAATTAAAACACAGAAGTATTTATATTCCTAACTACAAACAATTCTACAAATATTTGAACAACTGGGCTGAATTCAGAAAAGACCTTCTTCCCAGAGAAGCGGAACCGGGTAGCGCAGCAGACACCTCCGTGACAAGATCCTGTCCGGAAGTCTCTCTCTCTGAAAATGTCACGGGAATTTTTTCCCAACCGATTGAATTATTTGAAGAAGAACAGGAAAGTCAGCATACGTCCTCTCCTTTAACGGCCAAAAAGGCGGTTAGCAGCCTGCAAACGGAATTACAAGATGCATTCAATACTTACCGGCTGGAGGATATTTTTCCCGAGGAAGAAACTCTTTCTTTAGGAGAAATTGCCGGAGAACTCAAAAAAAAGAAAAAAACGGAAGCATCTTCTGCTTCCCCCGCTGAGAACGCAGCGTCGAAGAGTGCATTAATCGACAAATTCATCTTAGAGCAGCCGTCTCTTCCCAAAGGACAACTGGAAGAGGTCGACGACCGGGATTTATCGGCAGAGAGTTATCAGGAAAAAGACGATCTTTTTTCAGAAACACTGGCTAAAATCTACATCAAACAGAAGTTATACGAAAAAGCAATTACAACTTATATAAAATTAAGTTTGAAATATCCGGAAAAAAGTGTTTACTTTGCAAACCGAATTGAAAAAATTAAAGATCAAATCAATAATAACGAGTAACTATGTATACTGCAATCTCAGTTTTAATTGTAATTATCTGTATCCTACTGATATTAATTGTGCTGGTGCAAAATTCCAAAGGCGGCGGACTAGCTTCATCATTTGCAGCTTCTAACCAGATTATGGGTGTAAGAAAAACAACGGATTTTTTGGAAAAAGCCACCTGGACATTGGCAGGTGCAATGCTGTTATTATGCGTTATCGCTGCTTTAGCTATCCCCAGAGGAGAAATTGGCGGGAAATCAGCCATACAGGAACAGGTACAAAAGGCTCCGGGCAATCAGGTAATCCCTCCTTTTACCACTCAACCACAGGGAGACCAGACGCCGACAGCTAATGAAAATACGCCGGCTGAAAATACACAAAACTAAATTTCAGCCGTATCCTTATCAGAATGTCAGTATGTCAGTCATACTGACATTTTTTATACCCTCCTGTCATTTGAAAAATTTTCCATAAAAAAGTATTATTCCGTTTCTTTTTTATTTCATTTTCAACCATTTATACATAAAAACAGACCTTTTCCTAAAAACTCATCGTTTTTTGGCACAAAAAATGATAAAGGAGAAAGTTGAAACATTACAACAGGTATTCCCGTTGTAACATTGCAGGAAAAATGAAATGAATATATTATAAACTTTAAAAATTTTAAGATTATGGCACTAAAAACCGTTCTTAACAAAGTAATTGTTGAACCTGTAGAAGCAGAAACAAAAACGGCAAGTGGAATTATCATTCCGGATTCTGCTAAAGAAAAACCCCAGAAAGGAATTGTAGTTGCAACCGGTAAAGGCAAAAACGATGAACCGATGGAAATAAAGGCCGGTGATACCGTTTTATTCGGAAAGTACTCCGGAACGGAAATCCATATTGATGACAAGAAATATTTAGTAATGAATCAATCTGACATTTTAGTTGTCCTTTAATCCAATAGTCTTTATCTAAAGAGACTTCTTAAAATCAAAAAACGTTAAAACTAAAACATTATGGCAAAAGAAATAAAATTCAATATTGAAGCCCGCGATCTGTTAAAAAAAGGTGTAGATGAACTGGCTAATGCAGTAAAAGTAACGCTTGGTCCGAAAGGCCGGAATGTAGTGGTTGAGAAGAAATTTGGCGCCCCTCAAATCACCAAAGACGGGGTAACCGTAGCTAAAGAAATTGAATTATCTGATCCGTATGCAAACATCGGGGCTCAGATGGTAAAAGAAGTAGCTTCAAAAACAGGGGATGATGCCGGAGACGGTACGACAACCGCAACTGTTTTGGCACAATCCATCATTAACGTAGGCTTGAAAAACGTAACTGCCGGAGCCAATCCTATGGAATTGAAAAGGGGTATTGACAAGGCGGTGGCTGCAGTCGTAAAGAGCCTGGAAGAACAAAAAGAAGAAGTAGGGGATAATTATGACAAAATACGCCAGGTAGGCCGGATTTCTGCCAATGGAGACGACACGATCGGGAACCTGATCGCAGAAGCCATGGAAAAAGTAAAGAAAGAAGGCGTGATCACGGTTGAAGAAGCCAAAGGCATGGAAACTGAAGTGAAAGTGGTAGAAGGTATGCAATTCGACCGGGGGTATATCTCTCCGTATTTTGTTACCGACAGCGACAAAATGGTTGCTGAATTCGAAAATCCCTACATTTTACTTTACGATAAGAAAGTAAGTACTATGAAAGAATTACTGCCGATTCTGGAGCCGGTGGCCCAAGCCGGACGTGCTTTAGTAATCGTGGCAGAAGACGTAGAAAACGAAGCTTTAGCTACCCTGGTAGTAAACCGCCTGAGAGGGTCTTTGAAGATCGCAGCTGTAAAAGCTCCGGGATTTGGTGACCGCCGTAAAGATATGCTGGAAGATATTGCAATTCTGACAGGTGGCGTTGTAATCTCTGAAGAGAAAGGTTTAAAACTGGAAACCGCTACAATAGACATGTTAGGTAGAGCTGAAAAAGTGTCAATCGACAAAGAAAATACGACTATTGTACACGGACTAGGAGAAAAACAGGCCATTGCTGACCGGATTTCCCAAATCAAAAAATTGATTGAAAAGTCAACTTCCGATTACGATAAGGAAAAACTGCAGGAAAGACTTGCTAAATTGGCAGGCGGAGTAGCTGTATTGTATGTAGGAGCTGCTTCTGAAGTGGAAATGAAAGAAAAGAAAGACCGCGTAGACGATGCTTTAAGTGCAACAAGAGCAGCTATTGAAGAAGGTATTGTAGCAGGAGGCGGTGTTGCTTATATACGGGCTCAGGCTGCATTGGAAAACCTGAAGGGAGAAACGGAAGACGAAACCACAGGTATTGAAATTATTAAACGGGCTATTGAAGAACCTTTACGCCAGATTGCTTTCAATGCAGGTGTAGAAGGAGCAGTAGTAGTTAATAAAGTACGGGAAGGAAAAGGTGATTTCGGTTACAATGCCCGGACAGATGTATACGAAGATCTGAAAAAAGCCGGAGTAATCGATCCGAAAAAGGTAACCCGTGTTGCTCTGGAGAATGCAGCGTCAATTGCAGGTATGTTCCTGACAACCGAATGCGTATTAGTAGAAGAGAAAAAAGAAGAACCTGCAGCACCTGCTATGGGCGGTGGCATGCCAGGGATGATGTAATCTCTTTCTTTATCCTTTATAAAAGCCCCCTAAAGGGGCTTTTTATTTTATAAACATTTCCCTTCTTTCCCCTCTTCCGCTTTTTTACATTTTTTTTAAAGTATTTTAGTTTCAGGTCCCATTTAGACAGCGTAATATTTTCGTTTTTAAGGGGAGTTTTTTACTTTTACACTCGCAAATTTTAATTCGTTAACAAATATAACATGGATTACGGAATTTTTGATTTCCTGAAATTAATCGGTTCTTTGGGAGTTTTCCTGTACGGCATGAAATTAATGAGCGAAGCCTTACAGAAAGTTGCGGGTGATAAAATGCGTCATATTTTAGCAGCCATGACTTCCAACCGGGTAAAAGGAGTAATCACCGGTCTTCTCATTACCACTATTATTCAGAGTTCCTCTGCCACCACCGTAATGGTCGTCAGTTTCGTAAATGCCGGTTTATTAAACCTGGTAGAATCCATTGGTGTAATTATGGGATCCAATGTAGGTACGACAGTTACTGCCTGGCTGATTTCCATCCTCGGTTTTAAAATAAGTATGGCGGAAGTATCATTGCCTTTGATCGGTCTTTGTCTGCCGCTTTTATTTTCCAATAAACGTTCCCGTAAAAGCTGGGGGGAACTGATCATCGGATTTGGTCTATTGTTTATCGGTTTGGAATTTTTAAAAAATTCCATGCCCAATCTGAATGAAAATCCCGAAATTTTTACTTTCCTGCAAAACTATACTGATATGGGCTATGGGTCGTATATCCTGTTCATGCTCATCGGAACAGCCCTGACGATCCTGATACAGTCTTCATCCGCTACTATGGCTCTGACGCTGGTAATGTGCGCAAACGGCTGGATCAATTACGATATTGCAGCTTCCATGGTATTGGGGGAAAATATAGGAACGACCATTACTGCCAATCTGGCTGCCATGGTAGCAAACACCACAGCTAAAAGAGCTGCCTTCGCCCATTTTCTTTTCAATGTATTCGGTGTGACCTGGGTATTGGCTATTTTTCCGGTATTTTTAAAATGGATAGAAGAACTGAGTGTTTTTGTGGGCATCGGAAATCCAAGCACAAGTATAGAAGCAGTGCCTATGGCTCTTTCTTTGTTTCACACGGTATTCAATGTTACCAATGTTCTGCTACTCATCTGGTTTACAAAACTGATCGCCCGTTTGGTTACCAAAATTATTCCTACCCGGGAAAGCAATGAAGATGTATTCAAATTAAAACACATAAAAATCGGATTACTTTCCACTCCGGACGCTTCTCTGTTCCAGGCCAAACAGGAAATTGCCCTATACGGTAAAAATACCCGGGATATGTTCCAGAAAGTTGCAGCTTCCCTGGATATGACGCCCAAAGATTTCGAAAAACAATTTGACAAACTTGTAAAGCTGGAAGATGAAAGTGATAAAATTGAAGTGGAAATTGCCGATTATCTGACAAAAGTATCCGAATCCAAGTTATCAACAGAAAACTCTCAGCGCATCCGGGCCATGTTTAAAATTGTCTCGGAAATCGAAAGCATCGCCGACTCTTCCCTTAATGTGGCAAAGGCAATGCTTCGTAAGAATGAACAAAATGAGGTATTCCCGGAAGAATTGAACCATAAATTAAAAAGCATGTTTGCTTTGATAGACGAAACCTTAGGCGTGATGTGTAACAACCTGTCAATGGAATATAAAGAAGTGAATGCGAAAAAGGCTTACGAGTTGGAACATGCCATTAACGATTACCGTACCATTCTGAAACAAGAACACCTCATCGCTATCGAAGGAAAAAGGTACAATTATCCTACCGGAATTTTATATACGGATATGTTTTCTGAATGCGAAAAGATAGGAGATTATGCCATTAATGTAACCCAAGCCATTAAGGAAATCGGAACGGATAATTAATGGGAATTTATCTTTTATACCGAATATAATTCAGAGAAAAGAACAGAATAGTTTCTAAATATTAACAAAACGAATAAGATTGTTTCTCCTCAACCGGGTGACGAAATCATTAAAATACAGATAATATGGCACAGGAAGATGTTTTCAAAAAATTAGTAGGACACTGCAAGGAATACGGTTACGTTTTTCCTTCCTCTGATATATACGATGGGCTGGGAGCCGTATATGACTACGGGCAGAATGGAGTAGAACTCAAAAATAATATAAAAAAATACTGGTGGGAATCCATGGTGCGCTTGCACGAAAATATCATAGGTATTGATTCTGCTATTTTTATGCATCCCACTATATGGAAAGCTTCCGGCCATATAGATGCTTTTAACGATCCATTGATCGATAATAAAGATTCTAAAAAAAGATACAGAGCTGATGTGCTCATAGAAGATCACATAGCAAAATATGATGAAAAAATTGAGAAAGATGTGGAAAAAGCCCGGAAACGCTTTGGAGAAAAATTCGATGAAGCTCTGTTCCGGCAAACCAATCCTCAGATACTGTCCCACATTGAAAAACGCGAAGCCCTTCGGGAAAGAATGGCCAAAGCTCTAAATGCAAACGACCTGACAGAATTACGGCAAATCATTGTCGACAATAACATTGTATGTCCGATCTCCGGTACAGCTAATTGGACAGAAGTCCGTCAGTTTAATCTGATGTTTTCCACAGAAATGGGCTCTACGGCAGAAGGAACGAATAAAATTTATTTACGCCCGGAAACAGCTCAGGGGATTTTTGTGAATTTCTTAAATGTGCAAAAAACAGGACGGATGAAAATCCCTTTTGGAATTGCACAAATCGGGAAAGCTTTCCGGAACGAGATTGTAGCCCGTCAGTTTATCTTCCGGATGCGAGAATTCGAGCAAATGGAAATGCAATTTTTCGTTCGCCCCGGAACAGAACTCGACTGGTTTAAAAAATGGAAAGAAACCCGTATGAAGTGGCATCAGCTATTGGGATTCGGGTCACAAAATTATCGTTTTCATGATCATGAAAAACTGGCCCATTATGCCAATGCCGCTACTGATATCGAATATAAATTCCCCTTCGGATTTAAGGAAGTAGAAGGAATTCATTCCCGCACTGATTTCGATTTGTCCCAGCATCAGAAGTATTCGGGCAAAAAAATACAATATTTTGATACAGAGCTGAATGAATCTTATATTCCTTATGTAATCGAAACTTCTATCGGAGTAGACCGCATGTTCCTGCAAATTATTTCAGCAGCCTATTGTGAAGAGGATCTGAGTAAAGACGGGAAACAGGATTCCCGCGTTGTTCTGAAATTACCAGCAGCTTTGGCTCCTGTAAAAATGGCAGTAATGCCCCTGGTAAAAAAAGACGGACTCCCTGAAAAAGCCCAGGAGATCATGAATTTACTCAAATATGACTTCAATTGCCAATACGATGAAAAAGATTCCATCGGGAAGCGTTATCGCCGCCAAGATGCGATCGGCACGCCCTTTTGTATTACTGTAGACCATCAGACATTACAAGACAATGCCGTTACAATTCGTTACCGCGATACGATGGAACAGGAACGTATCCCGATAAGCCAGTTATTCAATATTTTAAAAGAAAAAACAGATTTAGGAAATCTACTCCGGCAAATCGGATAGTCCAAAGAGGAAACCCTAAAAAGGCCTTTTTTGAGAAATAATATTTTACATCTGTTTTCTGCTGAAAACAAATTCGCTGATAAGTGAAACTTTCTGACAAAGGATCCTCCCCAAAAACAACAGTCTCATTTATCAGCGAAATATTTATTCATGCCGGTAAGTGACAGTATCTGCCGGTTTAAAAAAGAAATCTCCGTCTCCTCCTGTTTTTCTCTTTATACCTGTCTTTTACTTCTTTTCAACTTTTATTACTTTTATCCGTATATAGCTTGTAACGAAAATAAAAACAACTAATTGTACAAGCTATGAAAAAAATTTCCGCACTTGTTGTGCTTACCTGTTTTCTTTCTACGCTTAGCATCGGGCTGAAAGCACAGAAAGTACATGTAGCATCAATATCTGAAAAAAAGGATCTGCACAATTTCTACACCATTATGAAAGAAGCTTTTCCTTTAGCTTACAACGACCCGACCGCTCCCCGTTTCATCTTTTTTGATAACGACCGACGTTTCGTATTCGGAGTAGGAGGTTATGTTCAGGCAACCGGAGTTTACGACTTCAATGGGGTAGAAAGTTACGACTTTTTTACCACTTCTACTATTGCACCCAAAGGCCATCAACCCGGCGGTAGCTATGGAATTACAGTAAATCAATCCCGTCTGTTTTTCAAACTAGTGGGAGACACGGATGTGGGACGTTTAGTTTCCTATATCGAAATGGAATTCCAGGGTCCTTCCAATACTCCCAGATTAAACCAAGCCTTTGTACAATTTAAAGGTTTCCTGGTCGGAAAAGCCTGGAGTACATTTTGCGATATGCCGGCTATCCCGACCACGATTGACGAAGAAGGTCCCAGCAGCGGTATTGAAATCAGACAACCCCAGGTCAGATATACTTATAAATTCAATAGAAACTGGCAGGCTTCTCTGGCTTTGGAATACGCTATTCCGGATTATACCAACCAGGCCGATAATTATACAGCAAAAATAAGGCAACGAATTCCCGATATTCCTCTGGTGGCCAAATACACCTTTAACAATGGAGGACATTTACAAGCCGGTGCAATTCTTCGGAACATTTATTATAAAGACAATATTACAGATAAAGACAAAATCGTCACCGGCTGGGGAACAACTTTAAGCGGTAACATCCACCTTGCTGAAACCACTAGCTTTATGTTCCAGGGCGTTTACGGAAAAGCTATTGCTAACTACATTCAGGATATCAGTGCACTGGGATATGACCTCGTTCCGAACCCAGACAAAAGCGGACGTTTAAAAGCTTCTGCTATGTGGGGATTTTTCGGAGCTATACAACAAAATTGGCGTCCCAACCTGTATTCCACTATCACTTATAGTTACGCCCGTATGGAAAACATCGGGAGTATGGCCAGCACAAATTACAAATACGCCCAGTATGCTGCTGCCAACTTGCTATGGAATTTCACAGAATACGGTACCACAGGTATAGAATATGTATTCGGAAGACGGAATAACTTCGACAAAAATTATGGAAATGCAAACCGGATTAATATGATGGTACAATACCGATTCTAAAGTCTATGACGGAATCGTTAAATAAACATTTCTAAAAACTCCGGTTTAAAATGATTTCAATCCAGTATTGATATTTCGGACCGGAGTTTTTTTCAAAACAACAATAAACAGATAGGAAAAGGCAAAATACGCTTGAGACGGAACGGTAACACTATTTTACTTCCCTCAAAAATTACCTCTAAGTAATACCGATTCAAACCTGTATTTCCTCCTTATTCTTTATCAGTTATATGATTTTTGAGGAATTGCTGAGCCTTTATTTTATCATTTTGCAATTGTAAGCGTAATTCTTCAACCGTATCGAATTTATGTTCCCCCCTGATGCGGTAAAGTAACTGCACTTTGATTTTCTCCCCGTATATATCTCCATCAAAGTCAAAAATATGAACTTCCAGACGAATAATACCGGACTGACTGACGGTAGGACGAACACCTATATTCAACATTCCATAATACATTTTTTCTTTCCCTATTACGCTCACGACATAAGCTCCGGCAGCCGGTAATAATTTCCGTTCATCGTCCATCTTCATATTAGCAGTAGGAAATCCGAGCATTTTTTTCCCGATCTTATCTCCGTGTACCACAGTTCCGGAAATAGCATAATCATAACCTAAAAACGCTTTTACCTTACCGATATCTCCCAATTCCAAAGCCGTCCGTATCTTAGTAGAACTGATATTTACCTGTCCGCTGGCATACACCTCTTCCTGTTCGATATAAAAATGGTATTTTTCGGCCAGTTCCTGTAAGGCATCAAAATTCCCCTTCCGGTCTTTTCCGAAGCGATGGTCATATCCGACAACCAATCCTTTTATCCCGATTTTATCGACCAAAATATGTTTGACAAAATCAGTATAAGTGTGTCCGGCTAATTCTTCTGTGAACTTTAATACCACCAAATGCCTGATCCCATAGGCAGAAAGGATTTGAATTTTTTCTTCCAGAGTTGTCAGGATTCCCGGTCTTTTTTCCAAAGGATACAATACTTCCCGCGGATGAGGATCAAAAGTAATAATGACAGTTTCCCCGCTCAATCTTTCTGCACATTGCTTTAATCCTTCTATTACCTGCCGGTGCCCCTTATGGACTCCGTCAAAACTTCCCATTGTAACAACAGGGTTCACGATATGTATACGCTCCAAGCCGTAATGAACTTCCATTTATCAATATTTTTTACAAAAATATAAAAATAGTCAGCAGTTCGCAAGTCAACGTTTTTTCTATTGCAAGGATTCCGATAGAAAAAGGACTATCCGAAAAATCCGGATAGTCCTATTCTCCCTTCATTATACAAAAGACTCAATTCATACTATCATTATCCACATTTGGAAGTACCGCAAGTTTTACAGATCAGGCATCCTTCCTGGTAAACGACAGGAGAACCACAGTTTTCACATACTTCTCCGGCAGCTTCCGTACCGTCCGGAACATATTTCTTCAATGCCCGTTCCACACCATTTTTCCAGGTATTAATATTTTCATTATCGAATTCCATCGTCCCAATCAAGCCAATGATCTGATGAATGGGCATCCCGTAACGCAATACTCCGGAAATCAGCTTGGCATAGTTCCAATACTCTTTATTGAATTTATAGGAAAGTCCTTCTACAGTTGTCTTAAAACCTCTTTTATTGGAAAATTGGAAATCATAACGGGAGTTTCCTTCTTCATCATAATGCTTGACAATTTTTCCGTAAACTACCGACTTGGGGAGCATAATTCCTTCCTCATCGTCTGCAATACCAGTAAAAATTTCATACGGCCGGCCTTGATACAAACCGACAAAAGCAATCCATTTTTCTTTATTATTCTGGAATCGTACAACTTCTGCATCCAATTCCATCGGACGTTTGGAAGGCATAGCAAATTGTTCCGGTCCTTTCTTTTCTTTGGCAGAAACCAATACTCCGGCACGGGAGCCATCCCGATATACCGTACAACCTTTACATCCACTTTTCCAAGCCTCAATATACAATTGTCCCACCAGTTCTTCGGTTACATCCGAAGGCAAATTAACTGTTACACTAATAGAATGATCTACCCATTTCTGAATCATCCCCTGCATTCTCACCTTAGCCACCCAATCGATATCATTTGAAGTAGCTTTATAATAAGGAGATTCCGCCACCAGTTTATCTATCTCTTCATCTGAATAATGTTTTGTAACATCATATCCCTTCACCTTCATCCATTCGGCAAATTTATGATGGAAAACGATAAATTCCTCATAACTATCCCCGGACTCATCTACAAAATCCACCCGTACATTCTGATCTCCCGGATTTACTTTTCTTCTTCGTTTATAAACCGGCATGAAAACCGGTTCGATACCGGAAGTTGTCTGCGTCATCAAACTGGTAGTGCCGGTAGGGGCAATGGTCAAACAAGCAATATTCCGGCGTCCGTAGCGTATCATTTCAGCATACATTTCCGGATCTGCCTCTTTCAATCGCAAAATAAAAGGATTATTCTCTTCCCGCCGGGCATCAAAAATTTTAAAACTACCTCTGTCTTTAGCCAGTTGCACAGAAGAACGGTAAGCTTCTACAGCCAATATTTTCTGGATTTTTACAGCAAAATCAGTGGCTTCGTCGCTACCATAACGAAATCCCAGCGCAGCCAACATATCTCCTTCTGCAGTAATCCCCACTCCTGTACGACGGCCTTCCTTGGCTTTCCTACGGATTTTTTGCCACAAACGAATTTCTACCCCCTTAATTTCCTCATCTTCCGGATCTGCGTCAATCTTATCCAGAATAGTATCAATCTTTTCCAACTCCAGATCGATAATATCATCCATAATACGCTGGGCTACAGCAACATGATTTTGAAATAATTCAAAATCAAACCGGGCATTATCCGTAAAAGGATCCAACACATAAGAATATAAATTAATCGCTAATAAACGGCAGGAATCATAAGGACATAAGGGTATTTCTCCGCAAGGATTGGTTGAAACAGTACGATATCCTAAATCGGCATAACAATCAGGCACACTTTCACGGATAATCGTATCCCAGAAAAGAATTCCCGGTTCAGCAGACTTCCAGGCATTGTGTACAATTTTATTCCACAATTGACGGGCATTAATTTCTTTTACATTTTTAGGTTTCTCTGCATAAACAGGATATTTTTGAACATACGATTTATCATCTATAACGGCCTGCATAAACTCATCGTCAATTTTTACAGATACATTTGCTCCGGTCACTTTTCCTTCCGTCATCTTTGCGTCAATAAAGCTCTCGGAATCGGGATGGTTGATTGACACACTCAGCATCAAAGCCCCCCGGCGTCCGTCCTGAGCTACTTCCCGGGTAGAATTAGAATAACGTTCCATAAAAGGTACAATACCTGTAGAAGTCAGAGCTGAATTCTTTACCGGCGATCCTTTGGGACGAATATGAGAAAGATCATGTCCTACCCCTCCCCGGCGTTTCATCAACTGTACCTGCTCCTGATCGATCTTCATCACTCCCCCGTAAGAATCAGAAGGTCCATCATGGCCAATCACAAAACAATTGGATAAGGAAGCAATCTGAAAATCATTTCCAATACCGGTCATCGGCCCTCCCTGAGGAACAATATATTTGAAATCCCTTAAAACCTCAAATATCTCATCCTCAGACAGAGGATTTGCATACGTTTTTTCTATGCGTGCAATTTCTTTTGCTAGACGTCTGTGCATATCGTTGGGATTTTTTTCAAAAATATTTCCGAAAGAATCCTTCAACGCATATTTATTTACCCATACACGTGCTGCAAGTTCATCCCCTTTGAAATAATCCAGAGAACTCTGAAATGCTTCCTCCTGAGTATAAGTCTTTTCCTTAGTTGACATTTGTTTGTTCATGGCCGTATATTTAATAATATTTTCAATTGTAGCGAATGGAACAAAGGTATAAAAAGTTCTATTTCGTGTAATAAAATAATGAAACTTTTTTTGAAAGTTTTCTATTAAATTTTGTAACTATTTAATAATTATATATATAACATTTTTTAACTACAAAAAAGTTTTCCAAAAAAATATTTTAAACAAAAACCAAAATACAAAAGTATCTATTTTTATTTACAGCAAGAACCCTCCTATACATTACAGATCAGGCCACTCGGAATCCTTTTCTGAAACTTTGGTTAAACAAAAAATAAAAAAAGAGTTTTTAATAAAGATCTATAATATCCTGGGGAATAAAAACAGTCAGTTTTTTCTCTTCAAAACTTACTTGTTTTATATAATTTTCGGAAAGAGGTAAAAGAATTTCTTTACCCAAAATATCAATTGTCAAAACAATATTGCCGGAATAATCAGCTATATCTATAAGTCGCCCTTTCTCTCCGCTCACCTCATCCTCCACTTCAAATTCTTTCATTGTCCACAGGTCCGCCGTATTCTCTGTATCCCCATACGCTTCACTTTCCCGGAGCAATTCTTTCGGAAGTAATACTTCCTGTCCGATAAGGCGTTCTGCCTGCTCCAATGTATCGACATAATCGAATTTAACGATATAAGTATTGCGATTTCTTACTGATATTCCTTCATCAGCTATAAAAAAAGGAACCGGTGCCCCTTCCAATAGGATAAACACCGGTTCCTCAGCATATTCTTCCAAAAGATCGTTCTCAGCCAAAATTACAACTTCTCCTTGTAAATTATGGGATTTTATAATTTTTCCCACCGGAATACAATCTTCTGTTCTAATCATAAGGCACTTATTCTGCAGCCGGAGCCTCAGGAGCAGCCGTTTCAGCAGCTTCTTCTGCCGTAGCAGCAGTTTCTGCAGCAGCAGCCTCTGCCTTTTTAGCAGCTTCTGCAGCTTCTGCTTCTGCCCGTTTTTTAGCTACAATTTCTTCTTTTGCAGCCCGGACTTTAGCCTCTGCTTCCAGTTTCACCTTATTAGCAGTAGCTCCTTCCTGTGTCAATTTAGTGATCTTTTCCTGAATTTTAGCTTCTTTTGCTTTCATCCAGGTTTCAAATTTTGTCTGAGCAGCAGCCTCATCAAAAGCCCCTTTCTTTACTCCTTCCAGCAGGTGCTTTTTCATCAAAACTCCTTTATAGGACAAAATTCTCTTTGCCGTGTCTGTAGGTTGAGCCCCTACCATCAGCCAATACAAAGCTCTGTCAAAATTGAGATTGATAGTAGCCGGATTTGTATTCGGATCATAAGTTCCTACTTTTTCAATATACCTGCCATCCCGTGGCGCTCTACTATCAGCTATCACTACATGATAAAATGGACGTCCTTTCCGTCCGTGTCTCGCTAATCTGATTTTAGTTGACATTTTTTTAATTTTTAAATTAATACCTTCCTATACCCGATAGGAGCGGCAAAGATAAGGAAAAAAAGAGAAAAGCAAAAAGAGAAGTACAAAAGAATACTGAAAAATAAAATTTATCTTATTCTTTCCGTAGCATAACAGGAAATGTCTGTAAAACCAAAATATCAGACGGGATATAAACTTTCAAAACAAACTAATCAATAGCATAAGATTTAATATGGTTACAATCCCCCCTAAAAAATACAAAATCCATTTTGTAGAAGCACGATTTTTATATTTACCCATCACTTTTTCCGACGAAGTAAGGTACACTTGTAAAAAAATGGTAACCGGCAATTGAATACTCAGTAACATTTGAGAATAAATCAATCCCATAAAAGGATTGGAAATGATCATGATGATGAGCAAGGCCACGACCAAAGATATCAATACTCCCCAACGGGAATGGGTATCCTGAATGTCATAAGATTCACGGTACATGCCAGCAAAGATGGAACCGGCAGCCATGCCCGAAGTGATAGTAGAAGCAACCCCGGCAAATAATAAAGCTACGGCAAAAATCACTGCGGCATTATTGCCGAGCAAAGGCTGCAAAAGTTTATTTGCCTGTTCCAATTCTGTCACGGAAGTACCACTTTTAAAAAAACTGGCAGCAGCCAATAAAATCATAGCACTATTAATTGCCCAACCGATCATCATTGATAAAAAGGTATCCCAAAATTCATAACGCATTTGTTTACGGATAATTTTATCGTCTTCCAGATTCCATTGCCGGCTCTGGATCACTTCGGAGTGTAAAAATAAATTATGCGGCATCACAACAGCCCCCAGTACACTCATAATTACCACCATAGAGCCATCAGGGAAGGAAGGAGTAACCCAAGCCCGGACCGCCTCTCCCCATTCAATATGAACCAAAGAAAGTTCGTAAATAAATGACAGGCCTATAATAGAAACAAAAGCAATAATCCATCTTTCAATAACCCGGTAAGAATTAGTAAATAACATAATAACCACAAATACAGAAACCAGAACGGCTCCTATCCGGACCGGAACATTAAATAACATTTCCAGAGCGATAGCACCTCCCAATATCTCTGCCAGAGAAGTCGAAACAGAAGCCCCCATCGCCGAAATTAAAGTCAAACGAGCGTAACGGGGCTTTAAATAAGTCATCGTAGCTTCCGACAGGCAGAGCCCGGTAGCAATACCCAGATGAGCTACATTATGCTGCAAAATAATCAGCATAACTGTAGACAAAGAAACCATCCATAAAAGAGCATAACCGTAATCCGCACCTGCTGCCAGATTCGATGCCCAATTGCCGGGATCAATAAAACCTACCGTTACCAGTAAGCCCGGACCAATATATTTCAATATTTCCAAACCTCCCAAACGAGGGCGGTGTCTAGCCGTTTCCAAGGTTTTCCGAATGTATTTAAACATAAAATACGACTATTTTTTATAAAGGTTTTGTCTCTTTACCCACACTTCTCCAGCAATTCTTTATCTTACAAAAGGATGACCCATTTTAAAACCCATCCCCCATTTCTCACTTCATCCTGCGGAAATCTAAAAATAAATAAAATAATAACACAACACGATAAGGCATACAGCTAAAAAAGCAACTCCTTCATTTACACGGACAGCACGCATAAAATCCCTCCGGCAAAGATTCCGGTTGTTTTCTCCTATATAAGGTTTTTTCACCAGTATGCCGTGATAGATATGAGACCCCCCGAAGCGGCAATTGAGAATACCAGCCATTGCCGCTTCCGGATAACCGGCATTGGGACTGGCATGTTTGTTCCCGTTTCGGATGACAAAACGCAATAATCCCCGGCGATGACTGATAAGGATCATTAAAAAGGCTGTCAGCCGGGCAGGAATATAATTCGCAATATCGTCCAGACGGGCCGCCCAACAGCCAAAATCCCGATAACGATCATCCCGGTAACCGATCATAGAATCCAAAGTATTTACCATTTTATAAGTCATCATAACCGGCACACCTCCCAAAGCATAATAAAATAAAGGGGCGACGACTCCGTCACTCAGGTTTTCTGACATCGTTTCCAAAACTGCAGTATAAATTTGTTTAGAAGACAAAGCAGAAGTATCCCGTCCTACAATCCACGACAGCCGGCGGCGTCCGGCTTCCAATCCCTGTTTTTCCAGCACATTGATTACTTCCCATCCCTCCTGTATCAAACTCCGGTTTGCTAAACCGTAAAAAACAAAAACGGTTGCAGCAATACAATATCCGCTCATTCCCCAAATGCTCATTCCCCACAACATCCCTCCAAAGATGACGGCCGTAAGGAAAGGTAATCCTAATGCCACAATAGCTCCTTTCAACTTCCGTCTTTTCCCTTTATTAAAGGACTTTTCAGCAAAAGCTATCGTATGCCCGAAAAGTACGACCGGATGTGGTAGTTTACGCGGGTCCCCCAATAACCAATCCAGCAAATACCCTGCGACCAGTGGGACAACCACTTCATAAAAGCTATTCTGCATACATTTTCAATGCATTGATTAACAAATGATTTTTATCTTCTGATAAAGTATTTATCCGGAAAAAATGATGATCTAATCCCCTGAAATTAGAAGCATCCCGTATTAAAAGTCCTTCTTTTAGCAGTGTCTCTTTCAATTTCCTTGAATCATAATCTGTCCGGACTAAAAAGAAAGAAGTATCCGAATGCAAAGGATAAAACCCTGGAATTTCAGCTACTTCTGCAGCAAAAACCAATTGACGCTCTTTCAGTTTTCCGGCATCCGGTAAAAAACAAGCAGCCTGTTCCAACAAATACTTTCCTATTTCAATAGCCAAAGCATTGACGGACCAGGGTTGTTTATAACAAGCAATAAACTCAATCAGGCGGGGTTCTCCCAGCAAATATCCTAATCTCAGTCCCGGTATAGCAAAACTCTTGGTCATGGATCTCACGACTAACAGATTGGGATATTTTTCAATAAGGGAGCAAACCGACCGGGCCCGCGGTGCAAAATGGATAAAAGACTCGTCCACGACCACAGTCATATCCGGATAATTTTCTAATAAAAACCGTATTTTTTCTTCCTCCCACACCCGTCCGTCCGGATTATTGGGATTACAGATAAACATAAGTCCGGTACACTCCGGTATGTTTTTTATTTCTCCTTTAGGGAGGAAATGGATAGAATGATCGTATAAAGAAGAAGCATCTTCGTATTCAGCAAAGGAGGGTACAGGAATCACAGTATTGACACCTGCAAAAGCATGGGCTATCAAGTAAAATAATTCAGTAGCTCCGTTCCCGGCCAGAACCGTTTCCGGCGGTAAACGATGATAAAGCCCCACAGCCTGCCGGAAAGACAAGGCATCCGGTTCCGGGTAATGCAAAATAGTGTCTGCCTTTTCATTCAGTAATTTACGCAAAGGTTCCAATGCTGCCCCATACCAAACGTTTGTTGAAAAATTCGCCCGAATTTCTCCCTCAAAACGATAAAAATCATCCCCGTGTCCGTGTATCATAACCGACTTATAAATTCAACCTTATAAACGACGTATTCTGCATTATTGGCATTCGGGCCATTTCTGCAACCGTTTTTCCTTCCCGGAAAACGAGAATTGCCCGGTTAATGGCACCATGTCCCACCGCTAACACTTGTTTTCCCGGAAATTCACCACAGACCCAATCGATAAATTTCTCCGCCCTTTGCATCAGGCTTTCCAAAGTTTCGCACCCTTCCGGTAAATGGGCCCAATCGATAGCCGCTAATTTACCTCCTGCATATATTCCCCAATCAATCTCCCGTAACAGAGGAGTAGACAAGGGTAATAATCCCCGGCTTTTGCCTATTATCCGGGCTGTATCGTAGCTTCTGGCCAAATCACTGCAAACAATCGCGTCTATTTCTTCCCCTCTCAATTTTTCGGCCAGGTCCTCCGCCTGTTGAATGCCTAAAGGGGATAATGTACCAGGCATATGCCCCTGCATAACCCCTTTTTTATTCTCAAGGGTCTCCCCATGACGGGTAAGAATTAACCGAGTTCTGTGCACCATAATTCCGGATTTATCAGGCACAAAGTTAACAAACATTTTTATTCAAATTTTAGAATTTTTCTTTGAAATGCGAAATTGTTTAAATATGAAAATATTCAAATATTTAACCTTTTGAACATTTGAACATTTCTAAACAAGATTCAATTACTTCAGACAGGTAAAGGTTCAAATTCGTAAATGATTTTATATCTTTACTCCCTGAAAATTCATTAAAAATGGGTAAAAAAATTATTCTCGTCACAGGCGGGCAACGCTCCGGGAAGAGTAGCTATGCCCAAAAGTTAGCTTTAGAATGGTCCGCAAACCCGGTATATATGGCCACTTCACGGGTATGGGATGAAGAGTACCGCGAAAGGATCCGCAGGCATCAATCAGAACGGGGACCGCAATGGACCAATATAGAAGAAGAAAAGTACCTGAGCCGGCATTCGCTCCCGGAACGGGTAATCGTAATCGACTGCCTTACTTTATGGTGTACTAATTTTTTCTTTGATCTGAATTCAGATACGGATTTATCCCTGTCAGCCTTAAAAGCAGAATTTGATAAATTTACAGCCCAGGAAGCAACTTTTATTTTTGTGACCAATGAACTGGGTATGGGAGGGGTTTCCGATAACCTGCTTCAAAGGCGTTTTACTGATTTACAAGGCTGGATGAATCAATATGTAGCTCAGCAAGCAAATGAAGTAGTATGGATGGTAGCCGGCATTCCTGTAAAAATAAAAAACGAGTAAAAAAGCCAGAACGAAAGATAGAGTATAAAACTTAAAAATAAAAATAATGCAAAAATTCAATATTCAGTCTCCGGACAAGAACATTATACCTCTTTTAACCGATAAAATCAATAATCTGACAAAGCCCAAAGGTTCATTAGGACGTTTGGAAGAACTCGCCGTTCAGATAGGTACTATCCAACAGACACTTTCGCCTTCCCTGCACAAACCCCAGAATATTATTTTTGCGGCAGATCATGGTATTGTCAAAGAAGGCGTAAGTTTTTCCGCTCCGGAAGTTACAGCACAGGCTATTCCTAATTTTCTAAAAGGGGGAGCCGGCATAAATATGTTTTGCAGACAGCACGGTTTTATGCTAAAAATTGTGGATTGTGGTGTAAATTACGATTACGAAGATCTGCCCGGCCTGATCGACCGGAAGATCCGCAAAGGGACGCGTAACTATCTTTATGAAGCCGCCATGACAACGGAAGAGTTTGACCGGGCCATCGCCATCGGGGCAGAAATCACAGAGCAAGTGTACCGGGAAGGTACAAATATCCTTAGTTTCGGAGAAATGGGAATCGCCAATACTTCTACTTCCTCCATCTGGATGCACTATTTTACAGGCATCCCTTTAGCAGAATGTGTAGGTGCCGGGAGCGGACTTGACAATACAGGGATACAACACAAATACAGAATTCTAAAACAGTCAGTAGATAATTACAAGGGCTCCGGAGAAGCCATCGATATTTTACGTTATTTTGGAGGATATGAAATGGTCGCCGCCATAGGAGGCATGCTGAAAGCTGCCGAACTAAAGATGATCATTATTATAGATGGTTTTATTATGACCAACTGTATTTTAGCAGCCCGGCAATTTTACCCGGAAGTCTTAGATTATTGTATATTCGGCCATTGCGGGGATGAAAGCGGTCATAAAACAGTACTCGACTACCTGAATGCCCGTCCCTTGCTTTCTTTGGGACTGCGTTTGGGAGAAGGTACAGGTGCTATTTGCGCTTATCCAATCATAGACTCGGCCGTACGGATGATTAACGAAATGAACGATTTTAAAAAAGCAGCCGTTACCAAATATTTTGACTGAATCATGAAAGGATTTCTGGCTTCCCTTATGATGCTTACCCGTCTGCCTTTATGGAGAATCATAAAAGTAGACCCCCGTTATTACTCGGATACTCTTAAATATTGGCCGCTGGTTGGATTTATTACAGGTTCAACGACATTAGGGGTTTATTGGTTAGCTTCTTTGTATATGCCCCTTTTACCTGCTTCCGTCCTTGCCATCCTCTCCCGTTTATTACTCACGGGAGCTTTGCATGAAGACGGACTGGCGGATTTTTTAGATGGCTTCGGCGGAGGAAACAATAGGGAGCAAATTTTAACCATTATGAAAGATTCTCATATCGGAAGTTATGGAACGATCGGACTGATTCTCTATTTCTTACTTTATGTATCTTTTCTTGCTTCTTTTGATCCTTATCTTATTTTACCCCTCATTCTGGCCGCAGATGTTTTGTCTAAACTATGCGCTTCTATAATGATCAGCACCTTAGGCTATGTCCGAAAAGCAGAAGAAAGCAAAGCAAAATTAATTTACCGGAAAGTCCGCTGGGGAGAATCTATTTTTATAGCTGTATTATGCCTGATTCCTTTTTTATTTTTAAAGGATATTTTATTTCTATTCGCCATATTTCCTGCCCTTCTGGCTACAGTGGTGATGCGGATCTATCTGAAAAAAAGAATCGGAGGATATACAGGAGACTGTTGCGGAGCCAGTGTACTGATTATAGAACAATTTTTTTATTTGGGCTGTATTATTATTTATTATTGGTAAAATCATGCAAATTACACTTATCCGGCATACTTCAGTGGCAGTTGAACCGGGAACGATTTACGGTTTTACAGACGTAGATGTAGCCGGTACTTTTCACGAAGAAGCCCGGCAAGTTGCACAAAACCTCTCTCAGGAACAGTTTGATATCGTTTATAGCAGCCCCCTATCCCGTTGTATGAAATTATCTGCCTATTGCGGTTACCCGCACCCCCTTCTAGACGAACGGTTAAAAGAACTGAACTTTGGGAAGTGGGAAATGGAAAACTGGGAAACGTTGCAAGATCCTCTACTGCAGGAATGGTATTCCAACTGGCTTCAGCTTCCTGCAGGAGGAGGGGAAAGTTTTATGGATCAATATCAACGGGTAAGTGATTTTTTGGACGAACTGAGGGGGAAAAAAGTTCGCCGGGCCTGTCTTTTCGTCCATAGCGGAACAATTCGCTGTACACATATTTATGCAGGAATTGCCTCTTTTAAAAATGCCTTTACAAAAGATATTCCTTATGGAGGCAGAAGTGATGTATGGATATGAAAAAACGTATTTTACACCTTACTTTTATTTTATTAATTCGGGTAAAACTTGTTCCAGCCATTTATCAAGTCTCTCATCTGTTTTTTCCGGTTCATTATCCTCATCTAAAGGCAAACCGACGAATTGATTTTCTTCAACAGCCCGGGACATATTAAAACTATAGGAATCCGTCGGAGTTTTTCCCACCAATACAGCTCCATCTTTTCTCATCAAGTCGGCTAAATCCTGCATTCCATCGACAAAATTATTCGGATATTTGATATGATCTCCTAAACCGACTAAAGCTACCCGCCGTTCATCCAGTTTTATTTTTTGCAAACCCGGTAAAAAAACAGCCCATTCATCCGTTTCATTATTATTCCAGGCATCTTTTCCCAGAGTAGAAGAAACCAGAATCAGACTTTGATAATCCAGAAATTTTTCGGGACGAACCTCTTCAATATAAAACATATCTACCGTCAGATCTTTTATTTTTTGCTTTATCCGTTTGGCCACTTTATGGACATTTCCACCTGAAGGAGCATAAAATAATCCGATACTCTTCAAATTCCGGCTTTTTTTATCCAACAAATAATTTCCTTCCAGATCTGCAGTTAACTGGGGTGTTTCTTCTTTTTGTTTGTCTTGCATGGTTCTGTATATTAAAGTTATATAGTCAAAATCAACTGTTTTTGTATTTTGTTCAAAGGTTTAAAAGGTTAATTATTTGAATATTTATATGTTTCCACATTTTTACATTTAAACTTTGGAACGTTTTCACATTTTCACATCCAAATTTACTTTTCATACGACAATCAGACAGAAACTGTTGCAAATTCCGCCCGAACAAAAAACCGGGAATGCCAAAAGAATTCTATTCTTACAGATAGTTCTTCCAGCATTCCCGGTTTAAAAAACTTAAATTTATTATTTTACCTGTACAGTATCAGCGGGATTGGAAAAAAAGCGGCCCATTCCTTTTTGTACGCCCTGATTTACTCTTCCCAAAGTAAGAAGAATCAAAACGAGTAATATTCCTATCACAATCAGCATCCTCTTTTCCGAAGCACTATACTCACTCCACTTTTTCATATTAATTTTCTTTTTCTATTCTGATCCTTGCATCTACTGCTACTACCCCGGCTTTATTCCCCAACAAGGGGTTTAAATCCATCTCAAATATTTCCGGAGCAATCTTTACCAACACCGAAATTCTGGCCACAGCCTCTGCAAATTTAATCTCGTTTACACCTTCCTGTCCCCTCACCCCCTGTATTATTTTATAAGATTTTAATTGTCGGATCATACCTCGTGCTTCTTCACAGGAAAGAGGAGCTAAACCGGCCTTTACATCTTTCAGTACTTCAATGAAAATTCCTCCCAAACCGCATAAGACCATATGCCCGAATTTTTTCTCCCGTTTAGCACCGATAAAGACTTCAGTACCACTTAGCTGCTGTGCCAGCATCACCGCATATGTATCTTTAATTTGCATCATACGCCGGAATTCTTTTCTGACAGTCTCTTCATTTTTTACATTCAAAACGACCCCATTCACTTCCGACTTATGGACAGGACCCACTACTTTCATAACCAGAGGATAACCGATTTCTCCGGCCAGTTTCACACATTCTTCTTCCCCGGAAGTCACCCCTTCTTTTGCCCGTTCTATTCCTGCCGCATCCAGTAGTCCATGAATTTGTTCAGGAGCCAGATAGCCATTTTCTGCCTGTTCTACAATCTCCCGTATCCTTTGAACGTTTACCTCCGGCAATACCGGGTGCTCTGGTTGAGGAGCCGCCGTATGCCACACCTTTGACAGGGCATTCCCAAAAAGTACCTCATCCGGGAAATAAACCCGCCCTTTGTCTGCAAAAGTTTTAATTTCCTCTTTGACAATTGTATAAGAAGGGAAAATCGGGAAAACCGGTTTGTGAGCCGTCTTCATTTTCTGATCCAGCATATCGTATACATCAAAAACCGGAAATAAGCCAGGACTACCGAAAATTACCGCAATCCCGTCTACCGAATCAAAATCCCGATCACATGCATCCAAAATGATCCCCAATTGTTCCGCCGTTCCGGTCGCCAGAAAATCAATCGGATTCCCGACAGAAGAACCGTTATACAACTTCTCCAATAATTGACGGGCTTTTTCGCCTTCCAAATGAGGAATCTCCATACCTCCGTTGGACAAAGCATCCGTCAGCATAACAGCAGGCCCCCCGGCATGTGTCACAATGGCCATATTTTTCCCCTGTAAAGGAGGATACATAAAAATTCCAGCCACCGTTGCTAACTCATCCCGTCCATTGCAACGGACGATACCGGCTTTCCGGAATAAAGCTTCTACAGCCACATCCGAACTGGCTAAAGCACCCGTATGAGAAGAAGCTGCACGGCTGCCTGCCGCTGAGCCACCCGATTTTATAGCTGCGATACGACAACCTTTCCGAATCAAAGAAGAAGCATGCTTTAACAATTTTTCCGGCTTGGCAATACTTTCCACATACAATAATTTCACCCGGGAACTCTTCTCCGGATCAAAGGATTTATCCAAATACTCCAATACTTCTTCTACTCCTAACTGAGCAGAATTTCCCACCGAAAATACACTGGAAAATTTCACCCCTTTCTGCATCCCCGCATCCATAATAAATAAGGCAGTTGCACCGGAACCAGAAATCAAATCTACTCCCTGAGGATCCAATGCCGGTATAGGAGTTGTAAAAACACCATTATAATGAGTCGTCAAAACCCCGATACAATTCGGACCGATTAAAGCGCCCCCAACCGAATTCACAGTCTCTACAATTCTGCTTTCCAAGGCTGCCCCTTCTGCATTCTCTTCACTAAAACCGGCCGACAAAATAATAAATGCTTTTGTCCCTTTTTGTTTCGCCAATACTTCTACAGCTTCCGGACAATATTTGGCCGCAATTGCCAATATAGCACAATCTACTTGCGGCAAGTCGTTTACACGGCGATAAGAAACTACCCCTTGTACTTCATCCGCTTTGGGATTCACGACATACAATTTACCTTTAAAATCTCCATCCAATAAATTTCTCAACACTTTTCCTCCTGGTTTCTGGATATCGTCTGACCCGCCGACGACCACTATGCCGGAAGGATTTAATAACTGTTCGTTGATCATATATATTCTGTATTTTTAAATAAAGCAAACAAAGATATAATTACCTGCCTTAAAGTGCAAACGTTTGTTCACAAAGAATTTCAGATTTATTTTGCTTTTTTATAAAGACCGGATATAAAACAAAGCAAGGGCAACGATTTTAAAGATCCGGATTTTCATATTCCAAAACAATCCTTACTTTTGTCGTCAAATATTATCTTATGAACGTTTTTAAATTTGGAGGTGCTTCTGTAAAGGATGCAGAAAGCGTAAAAAATCTCCTGCAAATTCTGAACACCCAAAAAACGAATCTGATTATCGTCGTATCGGCTATGGGAAAAATGACCGATGCCCTGGAAAAAGTATGTAATCATTATTTCCATAAATCAGGAGATACTTTCACTGCTTTTGAGGAAGTTAAAAACTTTCATCTGACCATCCTATCCCAATTATTCGGGGAGCAGGACAAAGAAATCAGTACCCGCATGTATACCCTCTTCCAGGAATTGGAAGAAATTCTCAACAGTGAACCGTCTCTGAGCTATGACTACGAATACGACCGTATCGTTTCCTTCGGAGAACTTTTTTCATCTGCCATCGTAACCGCATACCTGAACAGACAAGGACGTAAAATTAAACTCATTGATATCCGGAAATGCCTGAAAACCGATGAAACCTACCGGAATGCAAACGTAAATATCGAACTTTCCAGTCTTTTGTGCCATAAGACTTTTACATTCCAGGATACTTTTATGTATCTCACACAAGGATTTATTGCAGGTACTCCCACGAATCAAACCACAACACTGGGACGGGAAGGTTCCGATTATACGGCAGCTATATTGGCCAATCTACTGGATGCAGAAAGCGTAACCATCTGGAAAGACGTACCAGGCATTATGAGTGCCGACCCCAAATTATATTCAGATACGGAGATTTTACCGAAATTATCCTATCGCGAAGCCATAGAACTGTCCAATTTCGGCGCAAAAGTTATCCATCCTAAAACGATTAAACCGTTACAAAACAAAAAAATACCCCTTTTTGTAAAATCTTTTTTACATGCGGAAGAGCACGGTTCGGTAATCCGGGAATTGGAAGAGAAATTAAAACTGCCTCCGATTTATATCAATAAAGATAATCAATTACTTCTGACCCTTACTCCCCGTGATTTCTCGTTTATTGCAGAAGAAAAATTAAGCCGGATTTTCGGAGCTTTGGCAAAATACCGCTTAAAGCTAAACCTGATGCAAAACTCAGCCATCAGCTTTTCTTTTTGTATCGACAATAACGAAGCAATCTTTCACCATTTCATTAACGAATTGAAAGATGATTATGAAGTGTTATATAATAAAAATGTACGTTTAATCACGATTCGCCACTATACGGAAGAAATTATTCACAAACTAATAGGAGATACGCCCACTTTAGTAGAACAGCGCAGCAGACTTACAGCACGTTTTGTCGTAAGAAAAGAAAAATAAAAACGGAATCCGGTATCAGGAATTCCTCCATCCGGAATTGAATGTTCCGAAAAACGGAAAAAAGAGAAGATTCATAGGCAACCAGAATCGTATATATTTGGGATTATAAAAGCCCTTAATATAGAAGAGACTGCGAAAATATGAAATAGTCGGTGGACTTATTATATAATCTTCAATTAAAAATCATATATTTGCAACCTATTTGCAAAAATCATTTTTAAAACAATAGAAACCGGTCATACAAATAAAATGACCTGTTAAGGAATATATTAAGGATTTCAACATTATAAAAATAGATACACATGGAGAAAAAATTCCCTGAATATAAAAGTCTGGATCTTTCACAGGTGAACAAAGACATTTTAAAAACCTGGGAAGAAAACAAGGCATTCGAAATGAGTTTAAAAACCCGGGAAGGCCATCCTTCTTTCGTGTTTTATGAAGGTCCTCCTTCTGCTAACGGAATGCCGGGAATTCACCATGTCATGGCCCGCACAATCAAGGACGTTATTTGTCGTTATAAAACTCTTCAGGGATTTTATGTAGAACGGAAAGCAGGCTGGGATACCCATGGCTTACCCGTAGAATTAGGGGTAGAAAAGAAATTAGGGATCACCAAGGAAGCAATTGGAAAAAGCATCAGCGTAGAAGAATATAACCGGGAATGCCGGGAAGAGGTAATGAAATATACCCGGGAATGGGAAGAATTGACCCAGAAAATGGGCTATTGGGTGGATATGCACCATCCCTATATCACTTATGATAACCGTTATATCGAAACGCTCTGGTTTTTGCTTCAGAAGTTGTATCAGAAAGGATTCCTCTATAAAGGGTATACCATTCAGCCTTATTCTCCTGCTGCCGGTACGGGTTTAAGTACTCATGAATTAAACCAGCCGGGATGCTACCGGGATGTTAAGGATACCACCTGTGTTGCCCAATTTAAAATAGTACGCGACGAATTATCGGAAAAATTGTTCAAAGATTCCGATACAGTCTATTTTACTGCGTGGACAACAACTCCCTGGACTTTACCCTCCAATACGGCTTTGGCCGTTGGGTCGGATATCACTTATCTGGTTGTTAAAACTTATAATCCCTATACGTATAATCCGGTTACGGTAGTATTGGCAAAGGACCGTTTCAATGCCTTTTTCAACCCGAAAGCAGCAGAAATTCCCCTGGAAGAATATCAACCCGGAGAAAAACTGATACCTTATAAAGTAACCGGAGAATTCAACGGAAGTGAACTGGAGGGAATCCGTTACGAGCAACTTTTACCCTGGATGCGTCCCGAAGGAGATGCTTTCCGTGTAATTACAGGAGATTATGTCTCAACAGAAGACGGTACGGGTATTGTACACATTGCCCCCACTTTTGGTGCAGATGACGACCGGGTAGCCAAAATCGCCGGAATTGCCCCGATGTTGCTGACAGACAAAGAAGGAAACAAGCAACCTATGGTGGATAAGCAGGGACGCTTTTTTACCTTGGAAGATATAGATCCCGGTTTTTTGAAGACAAACGTCGATCTTGCATTATATTCAGAATATGCCGGTCGTTTTGTAAAAAATGCATACGATCCGAACTTAACAGAAGAAGATACCACTTTGGATGTTGATATCGCTGTTATGCTGAAGAAAGAGGACAAAGCTTTTAAAGTAGAAAAGCATATACACAGTTATCCTCACTGCTGGCGTACAGATAAACCCGTATTGTATTATCCACTGGATTCCTGGTTCATTCGCACGACGGCCGTTAAAGACCGGATGCAGGAACTGAACCGGACAATTAACTGGAAGCCTGCCAGCACCGGCGAAGGACGTTTTGGGAAATGGCTGGAAAACCTGGTCGATTGGAACCTTTCCCGTTCCCGTTATTGGGGAACTCCTCTTCCTATCTGGATCAGCGAAGATGGGAGTGAACAAAAATGTATTGGTTCCGTCAAAGAACTTAAAGAAGAGATAGATAAATCGGTAAAAGCCGGGTTTATGCAGGAAAATCCATATCAGGATTTTACTATCGGAGATCATTCCAAGGAGAATTACGATAAAATTGATCTTCACCGGCCCTATGTCGACAATATTATTTTGGTTTCTTCCAAAGGAGAAAAAATGGTGCGGGAAAAAGACCTGATTGATGTATGGTTTGACTCCGGAGCCATGCCCTATGCTCAATTGCATTACCCTTTCGAACATCAGGCAGATATAGACGAACGTCGCCGTTTCCCGGCAGATTTCATCGCCGAAGGAGTGGATCAGACCAGAGGCTGGTTTTTTACTTTACATGCCATTGCCACAATGGCCTTTGATTCTGTAGCATTCAAAAATATTATTTCCAACGGATTAGTACTGGATGCTAAAGGGAATAAAATGTCCAAACGTTTGGGAAATGCCGTCGATCCCTTTACGATAATCGAGCAATTCGGTTCTGACCCGCTCAGGTGGTACATGATTACCAACTCACAGCCTTGGGATAATTTGAAATTCGATATTGCCGGAATAGACGAAGTAAAACGTAAATTTTTCGGTACCTTATATAACACCTATGGATTTTTCGCCCTTTATGCCAACGTCGATCGTTTTCATTATACAGAAAACGAAGTAGCAATCAGCGAACGTCCTGAAATAGACCGATGGATCCTTTCGTTACTCAACTCTTTAATCAAAGAAGTAACGGAAGCCTATGAAAAATACGAACCGACGCGGGCAGGCAGGGCTATACAGGATTTTGTCATCGAAAATCTTTCTAACTGGTATGTACGTTTATCCCGGAAAAGATACTGGGGAGGAGAGTATTCTACCGACAAAATTTCAGCTTATCAAACCCTTTATACCTGCTTGGAAACTGTGGCTATACTGGCGGCGCCTATTGCTCCGTTTTATATGGAACAGCTCTTTACAGACCTGAATAAAGTCAGTGAACATTTTAAAGAGAGTGTCCACCTGACACAATTCCCGAAAGCGAACGAAAGTTTAATCAATACGCAGCTGGAAGAACGGATGCAGTTAGCCCAACAAATTTCTTCCATGGTATTAAGCCTGCGCCGGAAAGTGCAAATCCGCGTCAGACAACCGCTGAGCAAATTGATGATTCCAATTTTGAACGAGGAAATGCAGCAACAACTGGATGCGGTAAAACACATTATACTTTCAGAAGTAAATGTAAAAACAATTGAATACATTACAGACACTACCGGCGTCCTGATTAAAAAGATCAAACCCAACTTCAAAACCTTAGGGCCGAAATACGGTAAATATATGAAACAGATTTCGGCTGCTATTGCAGGGATGAACCAAAATGATATTTTCCAGTTTGAGAAAAAAGGGGAATTTCAATTGCAATTCGGGAACGAAACATTAACTTTGGGATTGGAAGATGTTGAAATTCTCTCGGAAGATATCCCGGGCTGGCTTGTTGCCAATGAAGGGAAAGTGACAGTAGCCCTAGATATTAATATCACAAAAGAATTAAAAGAAGAAGGTATCGCGCGGGAATTTATTAATAGAATTCAAAATTTGAGGAAAGAAAGTAATTTCGATGTTACGGACAAAATCCGTTTACATATCGGAAAACAGGCTCACATTAATGAAGCGGTAAAAAATTTTTCAACATACATTGCCAGTCAGGTACTGGCTGAAAGCATAAATTTGACAGACACCATAGAAGCTGAGGCTAAGGAAGTCGAAATTGACGATATTACGACTTATATTAAAATTGAAAAAGTGTAACCTCCGGATAAGAAGAAAAGTATAAGAATGACATTTTAGTAATTCATTTACTTCTTATTTTGGATAAAAATTCAAAAGCTATGGCAGAGAAAACCAGATATTCAGATGAGGAGTTGCAGGAATTTAAAGAGATAATTCTTGAAAAACTCAGTAAGGCCAAAAAAGATTATGAAATATTGAAGGCTGTTATTTCAGGCAGTGATGGAAATGACATAGCGGATACCTCTCCTACATTTAAAGTCCTGGAAGAAGGAGCGTCCGTTTTGTCGAAGGAAGAAGCAGGCCGCTTAGCCCAGAGACAAGCAAAATTCATTTCCCATCTGGAAGCTGCGCTGGTAAGAATTGAAAACAAAACTTACGGCATTTGCCGGGTCACCGGAAAGCTGATTTCCAAAGAAAGATTGCGTGCAGTGCCGCATGCCACTTTGAGCATGGAAGCCAAAGAAGGACAGGAATCTTAATCGTTAACGATTAAGATTCTAAATTTTCAATCGTCAGGAATGAGTGTGCAAAAAAAACTGATTATTTTTATCATTGCTTTATTAGCAATTGACCAGGTCGTGAAAATCTGGATTAAAACTCATATGATGATCGGAGACGAATACAATGTCTTCGGCGAGTGGTTTAAAATTCATTTTATCGAAAATAACGGAATGGCTTTCGGGATGGCATCGGAAAGCGGAAAAACGGGAAAAATGCTTTTAAGTATATTCCGTATTTTTGCCGTTGCAGGGATAGGCTGGTACATTGTGAAATTGTTAAAAGAAAAAGCTCCTGTAGGTGTAATTTTTTCTTTTGCCCTTATTTTTTGCGGAGCTATCGGTAACATCATCGATAGTATGTTCTACGGTCTTTTATTCAACGACAGCAACGGCCAGGTTGCGACTTTTTTACCTGCAGGAGGAGGATACGCATCTTTCCTGCACGGAAGAGTTGTAGATATGCTCTATTTTCCATTATACGAAGGTTATTTACCCGACTGGGTTCCTGTATGGGGAGGAGATTACATTGTATTTTTCCGGCCGATTTTCAACATTGCCGATTCTTATATTACCATAGGCGTTCTCCTTTTAATCCTTTTTTACCGTAAATTTTTTTCCAGTAAAAAATAATCGCCATTCTCTATTTTATTGTACTAAGATTGGTGCATTACAGCAGCTTATCCGAAATCATGGATTTTTATATAATAATCGTTTCGTATAATTCAGATCGTTTTTCTATTGTTAAAAGACCATGAAAATGATCCTCTTTATATAGGTTAGCGAATCTTTCTTTCTTCACCGGCTTGGCATAAAAAACAATCCGGCAAGACTATTCCGGATTTTTTCCGTTTCTATTCCCCTGATTATCTCCTGATCCAGTACAAAAAAAATAAAAAAATAGTTGTACAGATAAAAGAGGTTTCCTTTTTCAGTTAATTCGCTTGCATTCAAGTTTTAGCTTATTGTTTTTAGTTTTTAGTTTTTTTTCCGTAGGTTTGCAGCCGAAAATTTAAATATAAATTTGGCGTCGATAAAGCGCTGAACAATAAAGCTGATTTAATACACAGGCATGATTGAGAATCTGGTAATAGTGGAGTCCCCGGCAAAAGCCAAAACAATTGAACGCTTTCTAGGCAATAATTATACCGTCAAATCCAGTTTTGGACATATCCGGGACCTGGAAAAAAAAGATCTCGGCATTGATATCGAAAATAATTTTCAACCCAAATACGAAATATCTGCCGATAAAAAAGCGATCGTAAAAGAATTGAAAGCTTTAGCAAAAGAGGCAAAAACAGTATGGCTGGCGTCCGATGAGGACCGCGAAGGAGAGGCTATTGCCTGGCATCTTTTCGAAGCCCTGAATTTAAAACCGGAAAATACAAAGCGGATTGTGTTTCATGAAATTACAAAAGACGCCATTTTACACGCCATTCAGAATCCCCGTAATATCGACCAGAATTTGGTAAATGCCCAGCAAGCCAGAAGGGTATTGGATCGTTTAGTGGGATTTGAAGTATCTCCGGTACTCTGGAAAAAAGTAAAACCTTCTCTTTCGGCTGGCCGGGTACAATCTGTTGCTGTAAAATTAATTGTAGAACGGGAAAGAGAAATCAATGCATTTCAGGAACAGCAATACTATAGGGTAAACGGAATTTTTGAAACAAACAGAGAACGGGCAGAAGTAAAAGCAGAGGTAGATGAACGTTTTGTTGATCAAGAAGATACCTTGAAATTTCTGCAAGTATGTAAAAAAGCTCAATTTACAGTGAATCAGGTTGAGACGAAACCTTCTATCCGGAAACCGTCCCCTCCTTTTACAACATCTACCTTGCAACAGGAAGCCTCCCGCAAGCTGGGATTTTCTGTCTCCCAGACAATGGCTGTGGCCCAGAAATTATATGAGAGGGGATATATCACTTATATGAGGACAGACTCTGTAAACCTATCCGCTTTGGCAATAAAAAGTGCAAAAGCCGTTATATGCCAGACATTAGGTGAAAAGTATTCTAAATCACGTCAGTTTACGACGCAGAGCAAAGGGGCACAGGAAGCACACGAGGCCATTCGTCCTACTTATATGGATAAAACCGCCATTGAAGGAGACAGAAACGAACAAGTCCTCTATGAATTAATCTATAAACGGATGCTTGCGTCTCAAATGGCGGATGCCGAATTGGAGAAGACCAGTATCACAATTGGTGTTTCCGGAAGTGAAATTCCTTTTATTGCCAGTGGAGAAGTTGTCATTTTTGACGGATTTCTCCGGATGTACAGAGAATCTCATGACGACGAACACGATGATGAGAAAAGTACATTGCTTCCACCCATTAACAAAGGGGACTTACTGAACCGTAAACTGATCATCGCAACAGAACAATACACCCAACATCCTCCCCGCTACACGGAAGCCAGCTTGGTAAAGAAAATGGAGACTCTGGGTATCGGACGTCCTTCTACTTATGCTCCGACCATTACCACCATTCAAAACAGGGGTTATATCACGAAGGAATCGAGAGAAGGGGCAGAGAGGACAATCCGGCAAATGGAGCTGAAAGAAGATGATATTCAAGTGTCCGCACTGAAAAAAACATTCGGGGCAGAAAAGAAGAAACTTTTCCCTTCAGATATGGGTATGGTAGTAACCGATTTTCTAGACAGCCATTTCCCCAATATTATGAACTATAACTTTACGGCACAGGCAGAAGAAGCGCTGGATGACATTGCAGAAGGAGACATCAAATGGCAGAATATGATCGGACAGTTTTACAGTCCCTTTCACGAAAATGTAGAAAAAACACTTAAAAATTCAGAACGCAATACAGGGGCAAGAATATTGGGCACAGACCCTGGGAGCGGGGAAACGGTATCCGTCCGGATCGGCCGGTTCGGTCCCATGGCCCAGATAGGAGAAGGAGAAAACGTACGGTATGCCGGCTTACGTAAAGGTCAACTCATGGAGACTATCAGCCTGGAAGAAGCCTTGGAATTGTTCAAATTTCCCAGAAAACTAGGTATGTTTGAAAACAAAGAAATCAGTGTGGGTATCGGTCGGTTCGGACCCTATATCAAACACAACAATTCCTTTGTTTCTCTAAAAAAGGGAGAAGACAATCCATCAACCATTACACTGGAAACGGCTATTCAACGAATCGAAGAAAAACGGGAAAGCGATAAAAACAAACAAATAAAAGTATTCGATAACGGAATCACTGTCCTGAACGGCAGATTCGGGCCTTATATCAAATACGACAAAAAAAACTTTAAAATACCCAAGACCCTGAAAGCAGAAGAACTGACACAGGAAGAATGTCTGGCCATTATTGAAAAAGAAAATTCCAAGAAAACCACTTCTTCCAGAACATCAGCCCGAACGGCTAAAGCGTCCCCGAAAAGCAAAAAAACAAATACGAAAACAACAGTTGCTAAAGCAACAAAAAAGAAAAAAGAAGATACTGCTGAACGTTGATTTTTTATTTTTTCATAAAAAAGACAACACAGCAATTCAACCCATTCGGAGAAGAGGACAATTTAAAAGTTCATTCCGAGAATTTAAGGTAAATATTTGCACAACATAAGGGTTTTGCCTATATTCGTACCCTCAAAAAATAGCGTAAAAATTAAAAAATCCAAATAAATGGCAACATTACAAAACATCAGAAACCGTGGTGGATTACTTGTAAGTATTGTAATCGGTTTGGCACTAGTAGCTTTTATTGTCGGCGATGCATTGAGCTCAGGTGCAAGTATTTTTAACCGTTCCCGGAATCAAGTCGGAGAAATTGCAGGTGAAGCCATATCAATCACTGATTTCCAGAACAAAGTAGACAAAAACGAAGAAATCGTCAAAATGATGAATGGGGTTTCAGCCCTGAACGATGAGCAACAATCCATGCTGAGAGAAAACACCTGGCAGCAGATGGTGATGGAACAAATCATGAACCAGGAATACGAAGAGCTGGGTATAGACGTCAGTAGTGAAGAATTATATGACATGTTGCTGGGAAGTAATATGAGTCCGACAATTCGTCAAATGTTTGCCGATCCGAACACAGGAATGGTAGATGTAAACCGTGCTCATGAAATTATCCGTCAACTTATCGCAGCTCCGGCCAACACCCCTCAGAAAAAATATTGGTTGAACATGGAGGAACAGATTGCTACCTCCCGGAAACAAGAAAAATACAATGAGTTGATGTCAAAAGCATTATATATTACGGATGAGCAAGCTCAGGAAACCGCTCAGAACAATGCCGTAAAATCAGACATCAGTTATATTGTAAAGAATTACAATAGTATTGACGATTCTACAGTCAGCGTAAGTGAAAATGAAATTAAGGAATATTATAACTCTCATTCTAAACTTTTTGAACAACCGGAATCCCGGAAAATTGTATACGTAAACTTCGACATCGAAGCTTCCCCGGAAGACTATCAGGAAACAGAAAAATGGGTGGCTGATATGATGGATGAATTTGCAGAAACTAAAAATCCGGGAGAATTTATTGAACTTTCTTCTTCTGATAAAAAATTTGATGCTTCTTATTTGAAAAAAGAAGAAATTTCCAATGATAGCCTGGCTGACTTTCTGTTCAGTGGTAATAAGGGGGTATTTGGTCCGTATCTGGAAAAAAATTCTTACCGGATCAGCCGTACTTCAGATTTGAGAATGTTACCGGATTCTGTAAGGGCCCGTCACATTTTAATCGTTCCGAAAAATAACGATCTCCAGCAGGCAGAAACTCTTGCAGACAGCCTGGTGAATTTATTGAAGAAAGGGGCAGATTTTGAAGTTTTAGCCAGACAATATTCCGCAGACCAAAATTCAGCTGTCAATGGAGGAGATTTGGGTTGGTTCGGTCAACGTATGATGGTGCAGCCTTTCAGTGATACTGTATTCTTTGCTAAACCCAAAACGACAAAAGTAGTCAAAACACAATATGGAATCCACATTGTGCAGGTAACAGGACAATCAAAACCGGTCCAGAAAGTACAAATTGCAACCATAGAAAAGGAAGTAATTCCTTCTCAGAAAACGACAAACAAAATATACAACGAAGCCCGTACTTTTTCTCACCATATCAAGACTTCAGCCGATTTTGACAAAAAAGTCAGCGAAACAGGATTGACAAAACGCATAGCTACTGTCAATAAAAACGACAAAACGATTGCGGGTATGGACAATGCAAGAGAATTGATCCGCAGGACATACCTGACAGATAAAACGGGAGAAGTGATTGTTTCCAATGAAGAGCTGAACATTTTCGAAACAGGAAATAAATATACCATTGCTGTTTTAACTGAAATCAATGAAGAAGGGATCGCTCCTCTGACAAGCGTAAAATCTCAAATTAAGAGTATTCTGACTCAAAAAAAGAAAGGAGAACGCTTAAAACAGGAATTGGAAAAATCCATCAGCGGGAGCGGGAGCTTGCTTTCTGTAGCACAAAAAGCAGGACTGGACGTAAAAGAAGCTACGGAAATTACTTTTAACTCTTTCCAATTGCCGGGTGCAGGAATTGAACCCAAAGTAATTGCAACAGCAACTCAATTAGAGGAAGGAAAACTTTCAGCTCCTATTGCCGGTAATCAGGGTGTATATGTAATTATGGTAAACAGCCGTACACAGGACGAAGTGACTCCCGAACAAATAGCTCAAATGAAAAATGCTTTATTACAATCTAATTTATATAGAGCCAATTACGGGGCGATCGAAGCATTGATCAAAAATGCCGCAATAAAAGATACCCGGTATAAATTCTACTAATCACTAATCATACAAATTTATGTTGGCAGCAGGCGAGACTTTGATATCTCGCCTGTTTTTCTTTCTTTAAATTTGTATGTTTCGCAATTTTATAATAGGTTTGTGCAAATTTTACACAATTATACAATTCTGCATTAATAAAGAATTTCATGAAAAAAAGAATTCTGGTTACCGGTGGGGCTGGTTTTATTGGGTCACATCTTTGTAAAAGGCTATTGGAAGAGGGGAATGAGGTTTTATGTCTGGATAATTATTTCACCGGGAAAAAAACAAACGTCCTGCCACTTTTAAAGAATCCTTTTTTTGAACTTGTCCGGCACGACATCATGAATCCCTATTATGCAGAAGTGGATGAGATATACAACTTAGCCTGTCCGGCTTCACCGATTCATTATCAGTATGACCCGATACGTACCATAAATACGTCCATATTAGGTGCCATAAATGTATCCGGTTTGGCTCACCGGGTAAAAGCAAAAGTGTTGCAAGCCTCCACCAGTGAAGTATACGGAGATCCTAAAATTCATCCTCAGCCTGAATCATACTGGGGGAATGTAAATCCAATAGGCCTTCGTTCCTGTTACGACGAAGGGAAAAGATGTGCAGAGACAATCTTTATGGACTATAACAGGCAAAACGGCATAAAATGTAAAATCATCCGGATTTTCAATACTTACGGCCCGAACATGCATCCCAAAGACGGAAGGGTTATCTCCAATTACATCGTACAGGCCCTTCGGGGAGAAGACATTACTGTGTACGGTAACGGACAGCAAACCCGGAGTTTTCAATATGTTGACGATCTCCTGGAAGGGATGATTAAAATGATGGCTACGGAAGATTCTTTCACGGGTCCTGTCAATATTGGCAATCCTGGCGAATATACGATGCTGGAGTTGGCAGAAATTGTCTTAAAACTTACGGGATCAAGTTCCAGAATCGTATTTCTGCCGCTTCCTGCTGACGATCCCGTTCAACGTAAACCAGATATCCGCCTGGCAAAAGATAAATTAAACTGGGAGCCCCGTATCACTTTGGAAGACGGTTTAAAAGAAACCATTTCCTATTTCAAAAGGATCTTATGAACAATCGCTGACGATAAAAAAACAAGAGGTACAAAAAAAATTCCTTATATAAGGGATTCCTCCGATCAGAGGGCTTAATTTACGGGGTTTCAACCCGAATTTTATTTCGTAATGCGGATTGATAAAATAAAATCTCTGGCGTTCTATTTTATAATGATAGCGTTGGAGAAATTTTTTACACCTTTCTATGGTAATTCCACAGCTTTTTATGGATAAAAGTTCTTCAATTGTTCCCTGCTCCTCACCTCCCGCTTTTAGTAAGCTTTTATACATAAAACGGGGAAGTAAATGGAAAAAAGGCAAGTGGGACAAAAAACGACTTTTACAAATTTGCTGATGTCCTCCGAAAGGCATATGCCAGGCCGGAAATCCCAAAAATATAATTCCTCCCGGTTTTAAAAATTCTTTTACCAATTCAAAAAAACGAGCTTTATCCGGTATATGTTCAATGACATCATGTACCAAAATCACATCGAAATGTCCTTTTAAATGTTCTACAGTAAAAATGTCCGCCGCAATTAATTCTACACCAGAATGCCGGGCGGGATCCAGCAAACGGGAGGCCTGTGCAATCCGGTCTTTTCCCAGATCAACCCCGGTAACCCGGCAACCTCTTTCTACAAAAGGCTGCAAATTTCCTCCCATTCCGCACCCGATCTCCAGAATACTCATTCCCGGCACTACTTCACGGACTTCCTCAATAAAAGGCAATAAATATTTTTCAGTCGAATACGCTAATTCTTTAAAGTACCGTTCTCCATCTGTATGTCTTTCCTGCATACTCCTAATTTATTTAAAATTAAATCCGAAACACAAAATATTAAATGTAAATGCTACTCTTTTTGTAATTCATCATAAATAGAAAAAATATTCTGTGTTAAATTCGCCCAGGAAAATCTCTGTTTCAATTTCTGCATTTCTGCCGTAAAAGCAGCTTCACGGGCATTTCCATAAAAATCTACAATCGCATCTGCAATTTTCTCAGCAACCGGCTCTACTACATATCCGGCAAGTTTATCAGCAATAATTTCCGATAAACCACCGACGTTTGTCACCAGCATCGGCTTATTGAAATAATAACCAATTTGAGTTACCCCACTTTGAGTTGCCGATTTATAAGGCTGAACAATAAGATCGGCAGCACAAAAATAATTATTTATTTCTGTAGAAGGGATATAGGCTGTCCGCAACACCAATTTATCATCCAATTTATGTTTATCTATTAATTCCTGATAATAAGCTTCATTTCCATAATATTCTCCCGCCACGATCAATTTTATTTTATATGCATCCAAACGTTTATCAGCCATAGCCTCCAACAATAAATCCAAACCTTTGTAACTCCGGATAAAACCAAAAAACAGGAGATACCGGTAATCCGGGGATAAATTCAATTGTCGTAAAGCATCTTCCCGGGAAATAATATCTCCGTAATGATCATAAACCGGATGAGGAGCATATCTTCTTACCGGTTGACGGACAAATTTCTCCAAATCATTGTAAACTTCCCGGGACATAGCAATAAAACCGTCCACTTTTCCGGCAAAATACCGGGTAAGCAACCGATCCCCTATCCGCTTTTCATGCGGAATAATGTTATCTGCTATACAGATCAGCTTTGTATGGTAATTCTTACGGACAATCCGGCAAATCGTACCCAGGGCGGGAGCCATAAAAGGTAACCAATATCTGACAATAATTAAATCCGGTTTTCGTTTTTTCAGCTCCTTTCCCACCGATAACCAGTTGAAAGGATTTACCGAATTTACTTTCCTTACGTTACGGATATTTTCAGGCGGGGCATCCTCCGTATACTGGGTTTTGCCTGGAAAAAGAAAACCGGGATATTGCAATTTAAAATTATAAATTGTCACCTCGTGTCCTTCCCGTAATAATTGAACGGCCAATCTTTCATTCAATGCAGCAATTCCCCCCCGGTAAGGATGGGCAGGACCCAATATAACGATCTTCATATTACTTCTATTTCATTTTAAACCGATTCTTTTTCCAATAATCAAACTTTTCTTCTCTGCTGATCCACTTCGTCCAGAATAATATCATCGACATCCGGATCAAATTTACGGGCAAAAAGAAAATCTTCCCGAAGTTTACTTTGAGCGAACAACATTTCCTTATCCCTCATTGTAAAAATCTTAGGACTTTCTTTCCCTTCCCCCCAATCGATATACCTCAAATCGCTATTCTGCACATTTTTTGCAATTTCAGGAGCAGAACAAAGAATAGAAGGAAACATAATCTCGTCGGGATTAGCTGTGTACAAATGGTATTTCCAATATTCCGGATGCCCGTCCAGATAATCCAATATATAATTCATGCTACTAAATTTCAATCCCCACCAAAAACTTCCTCCATAGGGTTTTATTCCGGAAGGGTGTCTTCTTTTGGCAAAAAAGAACCGGATGGCTTTGGCGAATAAGCTGGGTTTATAACACAATAGTAACCAGAAATGATAAACATTCCGGAATGTAAAAGCATAAGGTTCAATTTTGACCTGTTTTTTTCCGTCTGTTTTACTTAATCCGAACCGGTAAGCACAAAGTCTGTCCATACCTTTCCGTGGCCATACATCCGAAGGCAAGGAAAAATGAAAGAGGAAATCGGTCGTATCGTATTTTTCCAAAAACGCTGTAATTTCCCGATTCGATTTTAAGGGATAATCTTGTCCGCTCAACAATATAACACGTCCTTCCTCCCCTCCTTTCCTGATTTCTCTCATACAATTTAATACGGCTCTCACCTGAGAAATGGTTCCCCAAAGGATATCTTCCCTTTCGGAAACAAAGTGTATATGGGGCCGGTTTAACTTTTCCTGAAAAGGAGCAATGCAAACCTTGCGGTCGACATGTATATAAAAATCAGTTTGCTCTGTTTCCAGCTGTTCCACTAATCGGCACAGCTGTTCCGGATGCTTATGTACCAAAATTATATAATGTATCTTCATGCGGAATAGATCAAATTGAACAAACCTCCTACAAAAATAAGTTTAATTTAAGTTATATACCTAATTTACTTCAGAAAATTGTTTTTCCTGGCTGTAGACAAAGATTCACACATAATAATCACTATCTTCGCTTATTTAAAATCAATTTGTATGGATATCAGCATTTCCGTTATCATTTGTACGTACAACCGGGGATCCCTTTTAAACCGTACTTTTGAGGCTTTGATCCGGCAAACTTTACCGGTAAATGAGTTTGAGGCCCTATTAATCAACAACAACAGTACCGACCAGACGGCAGCAATATGCCTTCGCTTCCGGCAGGCACATCCGGAATTTCCCTTTCATTATTTTGAGGAAAAACAACAAGGGCTTTCGTATGCCCGGAACCGGGGTATTGAGGAAGCCCGGGGTAATCTTCTCGTATTTTTAGATGACGACGCTTTTGCAGAACCGGATTATCTCCGAAACATACAGCAATTTTTTAAAACCCATCCCGATGCAGCAGCTGCAGGAGGCCGTATTTATCCGGAATTTGAAAACCAAAGACCTTCGTGGATGTCTCACTATATGTTATCTTTAGCCTCCACTTTAAATTTGGGCAATCGCGTTCTTCTGTTCCGGAAAAAATATCCGATAGGGGCCAATATGATTCTCCGCCGTAGTACGGTTGAAAAATACGGAGAATTTGATGTAGCTTTAGGACGCAGGGGAAATAAACTGGAAGGAGCAGAAGAAAAGGACCTTTTCTATAGAATCAGGAGGAACGGAGAAAAAATATACTATCTCCCGGACGCCGTTGTATACCATTTTGTTCCGGACAAACGCCTGGAATTCGACTATTTCAAACGCCAGTCCATCGGTATAGGATACAGTGAAAAAGTCAGAGCGAAACGTCATTCTTCCCGGGAGTATTTTAAAAGTACGATTTTGGAAATATGTAAATGGGGGGCGACTTTTATCCTATGCCTGGGATATATGTTCACTTTCCGTTTCAGGGCAGGATGGCGATTGGTCGTATTCAGGTGGTATGTTTCCCGGGGCCTGTTTTTCATCTCTAAATTATAGCCGCCCATGGACAACCAGCCTTTAATATCCGTAATTATTCCGGTTTACAATACAGCTGTTTCTTATCTGGACAGATGTGTTCATTCCGTATTTTTACAGACTTATACGCATACGGAAATAATTCTCATCGACGACGGAAGTAATTCAGAAACACGACACAAACTCAAAGAATTAAAAGAAAAGGATAAACGCGTACAGCTGCTACACCAAAGCAATCAGGGGGTAGTCGCAGCCCGCAAAAAAGGAATAGAAACGGCAACAGGGACTTACTTATTTTTCCTCGATGCAGATGATTATCTTCATCCCTTCTTCTTTATCAAGCTGATTCAAAAAGCCCTTCAGTCGCAAGCTGAAGTTATCGTCAGCAACCACATCCGGGTATTTGCCAAACGGGAAGAAAAACGGGGAAAAAATTCATTCGATACCCTCTCTCCCGAAGCCTATATTAAACTCCTGATCGAAACCCGGGATTTCTCTATCTGGGGAAAGTTATTTCATCGGTCTCTTTTCGAAAGTTCCCCTGATATGCCGGAAATATTGAAAATAGGTGAAGATCTTTATCTCCTGCTCCAACTACTGTTGAATGCCCGCTGCATTGCTGCCGTCGATTTACCAGGTTATTATTACCTGATTCAAGGGTCCTCGGTTATGCATACCTACACTTCCGAAAAAGCGCTGAACAATCTGTTAGCCGCACAATACATTTCCCAACTTTTAGAGTCCCGTTCCTTTCAGCCGGAATATATTGCAGCAATCAATCTTATCTTACTGAAAGGTTCCTTTTTATCCGGGAAATTAAAAAATCCCCGTCATCCCTTTATAGAACGTGTTTATAAAAATTATTTTTCAGTAACTGTAAGTAACCGGTTTATCGGCAAAGCCGCCACACTTTATTTATTCCTCTTTAAAAAATACATCAATTTATCCCCTTTGGCCGGTTTCCTTCTGAATCAATTAGGGAAAAAGAAAATATAAAACAGCCGGGATATTTATACCCGGTAAAAACAAAATTTTAGTTGTCCGCTTTTAAAGAACAAAACAATTCTGTCCATTGCCTCATAATGTTCTCTTTGGAGAATCTGCTTGTACGATCAGCAGCCCGCTTGCCTATCGCAGCCCGTAACTCTCTGTCCTGCATCAGGAGAGAGAGTTTTTGCACAAATTCTTTTTCATTTCCCTCTTCTATTAAAAAGCCATTTTCACCGTTCTGAATCATTTCCCGGGGACCACATTGACAGGCATAGGCAACAACCGGTAATCCACACGCCATGGCTTCAATCAAAACCATAGGCATACCTTCAAAACGGGAAGTCATGACGTATACCGAACTTTTACAATACTCTTCCCGGATATCCGAAACCGGCTCATGAATTGTCACCACACTTTCCAGACCGCTCTCCCGGACCTGCCGTATCAACTCCTCCCTTTCCTCCCCCTCTCCAAATATCTCCAACGTCCAAGCCGGAAATGCAGCATGGATTTGTTTCCAGATAGCAATCAACCGGTCGTATCCCTTTTGATAATCCAACCGTCCTACCGCAATTACTCTCTTTACGTCCCAATCAGCATATTTTTCCGTTTGAAAATCACAAGCATTATGGATGACACAAATATTACCGGCTTTTCCCCACAAACCACGGTCCTCTTCGGTCAATACCACAAATTTATCATACTTCGAAGCCAGATATTTATCCTTCTTCAACAGTATCTTTTTCCATAAAATCCGCCAACCGGAAGTATGCTGAAGCCGGTAAAAACGGGAAAAATGAAATTCCAGTATTTTTTTACTTCCGTCTTTGATTTTATATAAAAAGTCAGCTTCTTTTTTAAACAAAGAAATAACAATATCCGCCCGTAACTCTGTCAATAATTTTTTCAATCTCTTTCGATGAAGGTGTTTTTTTCTCAAACGGACGCCTAACTTATTACCCGTATTGTCACAATAGTTGATCCCCAGATCAAAACACTTTATGCGCCTGGAAACCGGGTAAAAAGGAGAAGCCCCGCCCTGATCCGTAGTGATAATACTCACTTCTTCCCCTAATATATCCGCTAAATAATTGGCCTTATTAATCAGGACCCTTTCCATCCCTCCTGCCGCTGTCAGCGATTGTATGCAATAGACAATTTTCATATTTACCTGGAATGTAGCAATTTATTTATAATACAACGGATATAAAATAACAGGTCAACCGCTTTCCCTCCTAAAAGGTTAAATAAACAGAGGCGCTCTCTTTTTTTCCAATTTCCGGTTAAAGCCATAGGACGTAGTTTTAATGACCGGACCTGATCCAGAAAAATTTTCCGTCGGGGGTAGAAAGCAGGAGAAATCAAACAAACAAGCAAAATATAAAATACTTCCGACATTTCAGCCTTCACTTTTTTCCGGAATCGCTGCTCCCCCTTCTTCTGCTCTGTATACTTTTTCAGGTTTTCTAAAACAAGTACAATATCCTGCAGCTTTTTCTGATTCATGGTAGCCACTGCTGAGGCCGGATGTTGACGGTAAGCATAAAAAACGACCGGTACATACATTGTCTTTTTTGCAAATACAATCAAGCGGGTTATAAAATCTTCGTCTTCCAGGAAAGCAATACGTTCATTAAAAATAACCGTTGTTTGCTCCAAAAAACTTCGTTCAAACAAAAGCAACCAACAATAAAAAGCTCCCTGAAAAACATTTTCATAAAATGCAAATCCGTCTAATAATTGATTGGCAAAGACTTTCCGCTGTTCAAACCGAAGCGAAGCCCTTAAAAAACGATCTTCACTGTCTACCTCTATCAATTCCCCTCTTACTACTTCCAACTGATTGGTTTCTGCCACAGCAAGCAACTGTCCCAAAGCGGCGTCGACCAAATAATCGTCCGCATCCATAAAATACACATAGGTTCCCTCAGCCCTTTTCAACCCGTTATTTCTGGCTGCAGAAACTCCCTGGTTTTTCTGGCTGATCACTTGTATATTGGAATGAAGAGCAGCAAAATTCTTCATCCGCATCAAACTATCGTCCTGAGAACCGTCATCGACCAGAATAACTTCAAAATCTGTTTCCACTAATCCTTGCCGATAAAGGGATTCTAAACATTTACCAATATACCGGCCTGCATTATAAACAGGTATAATTACAGACAATCTCATCTTTCTTTTTTCTATAATTCCTTCCAGATTTCTCCCAATAACTTTTGTTGTTGCTTCACCATTTCCCGGATTTCCGACTTAATTTTTTCAAAATTGGCAAATAAATACTCTAATTTCTCCTGAACTTCCGATACAATTTTCCCTTTTAGCCAAAGTTCTTCTTCCCCGGCTTCGATAATTAAATCTTCCCTTCTCAAGCTTCCCCCTATTACCCCTTTATACTTTACACTATAGGAAAGACAAATCGCCGGAGTCCCCATTTGAAAGGCCGACACAGCGGGGTGCATCCGCCCGGTCAGTACAAATAAACTATTCCCTAAAATAAAACGGGCCCGGGTCGGCAAAATCCTTGCCCTGACTACAATTATTTTAGACTTCAATTCCGGAGAAAGGAGCATCAGCAAATCTTCTATATAACCCACTTCATCTCCATAAGGAGGAAAAGTATGAGCCAATAATACCATTTTTTGTTTTTTCAGGCAAGGTTCTCTCTCCATCATCTGCAGTATCTCATTGAAACGTCTCAGATAGAGGGCCCTGTCCCGGCAATAATACCCGTCCGACTGCATGCCGGAAACAATAATAGTAACGTACTCTTTTGCCACCAAGCCGTACTGTTGTAATACGGCAGCCTCCATACATTTATCCCCTTGCAAGGGCAAATCCGACAAAGCAATATCTGCCATTTGCCGGACCGGTATTCCAAATTCCTGCCGCAAATAAGTAACGGTCCAGGGATCCCGGGCATAAACCGACAAACGGGGCAATAAATGTTTTATTCCCCATCGGTTCAATTTTAAGTAAAAAGGACCTATTGTTTGTCCCAAAAGTACAACTTTCGTATGAAAAGAATTTCTCCACTTCTCCAAAAGGTCAAAAAATACCGCTTTTTTAAAATAATATTCTGAAAAATCGTCCCCTCCCAATGAAATAACCCTATCAAATTGTTTACTATATGTATTAAAAAGTATGCTCTTCCATTTTAACCATTTTTTTTTCAAACCGGGAGAAGCCTTCTGCCACTTTTCCTTCGCCTCATTTTTGAATTCAGTTAATTGTATACCAGGTTCTAATTCAGATAATAGCAATTTTTTATCCGTATATTCATCCGGATAAAAATAAAATTCTACGTTTTCTTTTCCCCATTGCTCAGCCAGCCGTTGAACCGTCACCAATCCCATCATGGCTGTTCCGTAATTATTCAAATTCGAAAAATGTTCCAGTAATATCTTTTTTTTACTCATATTTTCTCCCCGATTTTAATATCCGGATAAACTTTCGTATAAGTTTTTTCCACTTCCTCTGCGGCAGAGGTTTTATCATTTCTTCTATAAAAGGAATAAGAGATTTTTCTTTCCAGTGAGCAAAAAAATACTGTCGGTTCCGGGGTGCTGTAACAGATACTTCCAAAGATGGATTTTTCCTTACCACCTGTCCGTAATCCGACTGCCTCCAATCACATTTATCCGCAATTTTACGAACGATTTCTACTCCCTTTTCCGAATGTACAAAAACAGCGGAAGTTCCCCGCTTATCCTCCCATTCCGGCATAATCTCCTCTATTCCCCAGAAATCTCCCAACGTCAGGTCGCTTCCGCTCCGGAAAGATTTCACCGGACAAGCATAACAGGAAGGACGCAAATACAAATCCCCCAGAAATCCCTGCATAAAACGATTTTCACTGCCCGGTTCAGATATCCATTCTTTGATTTCGGATTGCTGTTCTTTCCCCTCCGTCCCTGCTATTACAAAGTTATAATTTTTCCACCCTTGCTTTTTGTTCCGAAAAGAAATCTCCTTTATTCTCCCGCCCGGAAGTGATTTCTTTTCCAAAAGTTCACCCAAATAATTATCCCATACCCGGGGGGAAGGCGCTCCGTGACAGATCAAGTCGACAGTCAGCAAATACTCATTTCCTTTTCCAAGGTAATTCCGTAAACCTGCTATCTGGCAAGGAGTCCCACTGAATAGAACAGGACGTCCTGCTTTCAGATAAAGCTCCGCCTGACGGTAACTATTCCCTATCCTGCTTTGCACATACTTACTTCCCAGAAAAGGAGTTAACCCTTCCAGGGTTTCCGTATAATCATGAATAACCTCCCACCGCTCATTAAAACGAGCTCCGAAAACCACTCCTCCCCTTGCCAAAACCGCCGCTGCCAACAAATAAAATATTCCGCCGGAAGAACTCCGGAAACGTATATTCTCATCCCGGTTCCTCATGGCATATATTTTTAAAGGCAGCCTTTTCTCTTTCCGGAAAATCACCGGGCAAACTTTCTCACAAAGATGACAATCTACACAAAGAGAAGAATCTGTTTTCGGGTACAAAAATCCTTCCTCATCCTCCTCCAGCCGGATACACCCCTTAGGACAACGTTGTACGCATGTATTACAGCCTACACATTTCTTTTTCTCTACAAATTGAATCATGATTTTCGAAAACGATAAAAAACTTTTTGTACAGGTGCCCGGAATAAATTTCTTTCGTAATTATTCATAACAAATTTCCATACCACTGTTCCGTATAATAAAATATACAAAAGAATTTTCACACTTAATGAAACCCAATTGTCTTCCCCATACAATCCGCTTAACAAAGCGCTTATTACAGCAATAAAAGCTATAGGTACAGTCATCCGGATAATTTCTCTCCAAAATAAAGGAATATTCAAATGGATTTTTTTATAATAATAAATATTCATGACAATTACATTCCCCACCACTAAAGCAAAGGATGTCCCAATAGCATATCCGACACCTCCGTATTCTTTAGCTAAAGGAATACTTACCGCCAAACTGAACAAGGCAATTACAATATAAACCAAAGACCGGAATTTTTGCTGGTTTCGGGCTTGTAAAATTGTAATCCCCAGATTCTGAATCAACGGAATAGTAAGGGGAATCATTATAATTAATCCTATCAAATAAGCATTTTTAAATCCCGGTCCCACCCATAAATGGATAAACGTTTTTCCAAACAACACAAATCCGCTCAAAATTAAAGCCATCACTAAATACTGTATTCTTCCCAGACGGACAAACAGATCTGAAATTTCAGCATCCGACTGATTTTGAGTAACCATTTTCGTCAGTTTAGGGAGAAAAACCCCCGATACCGCCAGAGAAAAATTCATATAATAATTTGTCAGCTGCATGACAATAGCATAAACGGCAGCTACAGCAGCTCCGGCAATAGAAGCCATTACAAAATTCCCGGATCCCCAGTAAATTTTATCCACAATTATTCCGATAAATACAAAAAAAGAATAGTTGACAATTTCCCGCGTCAGTTTCCACTCTATTTTTTTAAAATAAAACCGGATCTGCAAGCGGAAAAAACAATACCAACAATTCAACAACAGGCAAAATATATTCAAAACAGTGAATACTACCACCATAGCTACTGCTTTATATCCCATCAGTAAAAGAGGAATCATAATACAAGGCTGTAAAACAATGCGGATAATATTTACAATTTTCTGAAATACAAAATTTTCATAAGCAACAATAATCGACCCGAATACCCCTAATGGAAAAGAAACAGCCACATTCAGGATCATCAGAAAAATCATAATCCGGGCCTCTTCTATTTCCTGTAAAGTCAAAGATTTTTCAAAAAAAGAAGTTACATTGAAATAAAGTCCCAGACCAGCCCCAAAAGCAATTAAACCGATCAGGCTATATAAAATAAAGAACATCCCGAACAAGGAATAGACTTTGTCCAGGCGGCCTTGAGACTTGAAACTCACTGTATACCGGACAATGGCATTTCCAAAACCGAAATCCAGTATCCCCAAAAAACCAGCGACATTGAAAACAGCAGCATACAGTCCGTATTTGGACTGTCCCATGGTATGCATCATAAAAGGAGTGTACAGTAATGTAATCACATTACTTAAAAGCAATGAAAAATAAGACAAAAAAGCACCTGCTTTTAACTGATTCACCTTCATACCGACTGTTTCCCTTAAAACATTCCTGCTACCTTCTCCCACCCACTTCTGAAATATTCGTCATTTCTTTTTAAAATCTTCTCTTATTTTTTCTACCTCCCTATTTATACAAAAGTAGGAATTATTTGCTGAATCAGATATTTAATTTCTATTTTTGTTCATCTATTCGTTTAATATAAATTATGGTTGTGAAAAAAATCGATATAAATTCCATCTGGCCTTATGTCATTGCCATTGTATTGTTTATCGTAATTGCATTGACTTATTTCAGTCCTTTACTGGAAGGGAAAGTGATCAATCAATCGGATATTTCTTCCTGGAAAGGAGCTTATGAAGAAATCCGACAGTATGAAAGCCAAACCGGGGAAAATGCTTTATGGACCAATTCGATGTTCAGCGGTATGCCTGCAGTAGCCATAGGTGGAGGAATACAATACACTGTCGTCCAGAAAATTTATAATTTATTTTTCCCGTTAACACGGCCTGCAAACGACCTGTTTTTACTTTTATTTGGTTTTTATCTTCTATTACTGGCTTTCCGGGTAAATCCCTGGTTGAGCATTGTAGGCGCCATTGCATTCGCTTTTTGTTCCTATAATTTTGAAATTATCCAAGTCGGGCACAGTACCAAAGTCAATACGATTGCCTTTGCACCTATGGTATTTGCAGCACTCGTATACGCTTACCGGAACAATTATCTGCTCGGATCGGCTTTATTCGGGCTTGCTATAGCCTTTGAAATCATGTCTGCCCATCCACAAATCACTTATTATCTGATTTTTGTATTACTGGCTTATACCCTTGCACAATTTTATTGTGCACTTCAAACCAAAACCTTATCTAAATTCATAAAGACATCTGTCCTTTTGGTTATAGCAGCTTTCCTGGGAGCCGGTACAAATGTCAGTTATTTATGGCCGACCTGGGAATACGGGAAATATACCATGCGGGGAGGTTCCGAATTGAGTTTACAAAATTCGCCGAATACTACTGTCAATAAAGACGGCTTAGACAAGGAATATGCAACTTCCTGGAGTTATGGAATTGAAGAATCAGCTAATTTATTGATTCCAAACTTTATGGGAGGTTCTTCCGGAGGAGCTTTGAGTAAAAATTCAGAGACCTATAAAACCTTAAGCCGGGGAGGTGTAAGAAATGCCGATCAGATGATCCGACAAATGCCTACTTATTGGGGGCCTCAGGCTTTTACTGCCGGCCCGATGTATATGGGAGCTATTTCCATCTTTTTATTCGTCCTGGGCCTTCTCTTGGTGAAAGGCCCTATGAAATGGTGGATTGCCGGCATTTCCGCCTTAGCCTTGTTATTAGGATGGGGGAGGCACTTCCGCCTGGTATCCGACTTTTTTTTCGATTATGTACCCCTTTATAATAAATTCCGGGTCCCTTCTATGATCCTGGTCATCCTGCAAATAACCATACCTCTTTTAGGTATTTATGCATTAAATAAAGCCTTCAAGGGATGTTATGATAAAAAAACGTTTCTCAAAAATTTTAAAATCGCGTTAGGGATTACAGGCGGATTCTGCGCCCTCTTTCTGATATTTCCCGGCCTGGCCGGAAGTTTTACTTCTCCTCTTGACGTCCAATATCCGGATTGGCTGCAAAAGACTTTACCTGCAGACCGGGAAAGCCTGCTCCGGTACGACGCGCTGAGATCTCTGCTTTATATCGGCCTGGGAGCCTTAACAGTATGGCTGGGCTATATCAGAAAATTAAAATTACCTGTAGCAGTCGCTTGCCTGGGTATATTGATACTAGCCGATATGTGGACGATAAACAGGCGTTACCTGAACGACGAACATTTCGTCACCCCCAGAGAATTCAACAATAATTTTACCCTCCGTCCTGTTGACAAAATAATATTGCAGGACAAAGGGGAAAGCTATCGTGTATTGGATTTAGCTGTCAATACTTTTAATGATTCGCACACCAGTTTTCATCATAAAACGATAGGGGGATACAGTGCAGTAAAATTACAGCGTTATCAGGATTTAATCGATTACCATATCTTACCCGAAATGCAATCTTTCATAAAAGATTTGCAGCAAAGTACCACTTTGGAGAATGCTGAAAAAAGTTTAAGCCAACAGCCTGTACTGAACATGCTGAATGCGAAATACGTTATTATCGACCCGAATTCTGCTCCGATCTTAAATCCCTCCGCCCTTGGAAACGCATGGTTTGTCAGTGATTATCAACTGGTAGACACTCCGGACGAAGAAATTTTGAGCTTAAAAATGATAGACCCGGGAAAAACGGCAATCATCGGGAAAGATTTTGCAGAACAAGTAAAAGGAAAAACATTTTATCCCGATTCCACAGCAAAAATAGAACTACAGAAATATACTCCTAACCAATTGCAGTATAAGTCGCAAGCTGCTACAGAGCAACTGGCCGTATTCAGTGAAATTTATTACCCCAAAGGCTGGGAAGCCAGTATAGACGGGAAATCTGCTGAACTTTTCCGTTCCGATTATATATTGAGAGCCATGATTGTTCCTGCAGGAGAACACACCATCACTTTTGAGTATAAACCGGCCTCTTATTATGAAGGAGCTGTGATATCACGTATTTGTACGGGAATTCTGTTACTTCTGCTGCTTATAGCAATCGTCTTTGCTGTAAAAAAAAGACTGCAGGTTAAAAAACAGTCAGAACTCACGGCCAGGGTTTAAACATCTTTCCCCGTATACACGCTTATTCACCGTTATTCATTTTACGTATCTTAAAATGAATAGCGGTAATAAACAAATTCATTACAGGAGAAAGCAGGTTAAAAAAACAATAAGGCAAGTAATCCAGTGTTGCCACTCCCAGTATTTTGGCCTGGGTAGCTCCGCAACTATTCCAGGGAACTAATACAGAAGTAACTGTAGCAGAATCCTCTAAAGCCCGGCTAAGTACTTCTGGTTTCAGGCCTTTTTCCTGATAGAGTTTCTGTAGCATTTTCCCGGGTACGACAATCGCCAGATATTGGTCGCATGCTGTCAGATTGAAAAATATACAGGTTAAAAGAGTAGAGCCCACTAAAGAAGTCTGATTTACAATAAATTTCAAGAAAGTTTCAGTTACTTTCTTTAAAAAACCACAGGCATCCATCACACCTCCGAATGTCAAAGCTGCTATAATGAGAAATACAGTATTCAACATTCCTTCCATTCCACCGGTCGAAAGTAGCCTGTCTACTTCCCCCACTCCGGTCTCCAGATTCATTCCTCCAAAAACGGACTGCATCAACAATTGATACTTATTCTGAAAATTTTGAGTTATCAGGATACGATCCAATAATTCCGGCTGGAAAATACAAGCAAACACTATACCTAAAACAGTACCGGCCAGCATAGCAGGAATAGGAGGCACTTTTTTTATAATAATTAAAATCAGAAGTGCAGGTACAAATAATAAAACCGGAGTTGTATTAAAAGTAGCGGCAATACCCTGTTTGATAAATTCTGTATTGATTTCAGCGCTGCTATTCACATGGAAAATACCGATTATACCGAAAATCAAAAGCGTAAAGATAAATGTAGGACCGGTTGTATATATCATATAACGGATATGGGTAAAAAGATCTGTACCCGCAATAGCAGGAGCCAGATTAGTCGTATCCGAAAGCGGAGACATTTTATCCCCGAAATAGGCACCTGAAATAACAGCTCCGGCAACTAAACCGGATGAAAGGCCAAAAGCATTTCCAATTCCGATAATCGCTACTCCAACCGTAGCAATAGTCGACCAGGAACTCCCCGTTGCCAGAGACACGACCCCGCATAATATAACCGAAGCAAACAGAAAATAAGAAGGATGCATAATGTCTACTCCGTAATAGATCATCATCGGTATTACTCCGCTAATCATCCAACTTCCACTCAATGCACCGATTAAAAATAAAATCAGTATGGAGGGCATGGCAGCATGAATCGTATATAAAATTTTCTCTTGTATCGTCGCCCAACGTATCCGATTCCTCCACCCGATGATTCCGCCGATTGTTGCAGCAATAATCAAAGCTGTCTGATTTGCTCCTCCCAAAGCCTCTTCGAAATACATTACATTGAAAAACAACAACACAATTAAAACAATAACAGGAATGACCGACTGTAAAAATGTCGGATATTTAAAAACTGTCATCTAAACGAATTTAAAATGTAAAACGTTCATAAAGTTAAAAAAAGAAAGCTTTTAAACTTTACTATAAACCCTTATAAAGCCCACCCGAAACGTAAATGAAATTTTCAGCTCGCAAATTTATAATAATTTCAACCGCTACCCTATAGATACGGAATTCATCTGTTATAAAAAGTAGTATTTTAAGTATTTATAAATTTTATTCCGAATTTAAAACCTAACTTTGCAGCTATAAAAAGGCAGAGTTAAAAAATTATTCAGATTGCTGTTATCGACAGTGAAATTTTCTTATATGGAAAGAAAAGATTTTGAAATTATGGCTCCGGTAGGTTCTTATGAATCTTTATCTGCAGCACTGCAAGGAGGAGCTGATTCGGTATATTTCGGAGTAGAAGGTTTAAATATGCGGGCTCGTTCTTCAGCTAATTTTACGTTAGACGACTTAGAAAAGATTGTAAGGCTTTGCAATAAGAAAAAAGTAAAAACTTACCTGACAGTAAATACCATTATCTATAATACTGAACTGCAAAAAATGCATGAAATTATAGACCGGGCTAAAAAAGCGGGTATAAGTGCGGTCATTGCCTCCGATATTGCTGCCATTCTTTATGCCCGTTCTGTAGGAGTCGAAGTACATATCAGTACCCAATGCAATATTACAAACTACGAAGCCGTCCGATTTTACGCCCAGTACGCGGACGTCGTAGTATTGGCCCGGGAAATGGATATGAATCAAGTTGCAGAAATTCATCGAAGAATTGAAGCAGAAAATTTAAAAGGTCCTCACGGACAACGTATGCGGATCGAAATGTTTGCTCACGGAGCGCTTTGTATGGCCGTGTCCGGCAAATGTTACCTCAGTTTACACGAAAAAAATGCCTCTGCTAACCGGGGAGCATGTTTTCAGATTTGCCGGAGGGCCTATACGGTGAAAGATAAAGACGAAGAAATCGAACTGGAAATCGATAATGAATATATTATGTCCCCCAAAGACTTATGTACGGTCGGTTTCCTGAATAAAATGATTGATGCAGGAGTCCGGGTTTTTAAAATAGAAGGCCGTGCCCGTCCTGCAGAATATGTTTTAACCGTATGCCGGTGTTACAATGAAGCCCTGAATGCGTACCTTCAGGGAAGATATACTTCCGAAAATATTTCAGCATGGAAAACCCAATTGGCTACTGTGTTTAACCGTGGGTTCTGGGACGGTTATTACTTAGGAAAACGATTGGGGGAATGGAGTGAAGTATATGGTTCAAAAGCAAGCCGGAAAAAAATAGCATTGGGGAAAGTAACCAACTATTTTTCCAATTTGAAGGTAGGTGAATTCAGACTGGAATCTGCTGATTTACAAGTCAAGGATGAAATACTCATTACGGGAGAAACAACCGGAGTCATTGAAATGAAAGTCCCTGAAATACGAGTAGACCTGAAGCCGGTAGAAAAAATAGAAAAAGGAACTTTATTCTCCATGCCTGTTCCCCGGAAAATACGCCGGGGGGATAAATTATTCAAATGGGTTCAGACAACACCTGACCTCATGCAATAAATTCTTTTATCTCCCGGTCGTCAATTAACTTTTAGAACAAAAATGGCTTTTAATTCAGCAACACCTGAATTTTCCGGCCTTATTCCGGAAAGTCCAGAATGACTTTTTCCATATTGCCCGGATGAATTACTTTAAATGCTGCGATCGGATATATCCCGGCAAAAGCCGGGGGAGAAAGACTTTTGCAGCAGGATTTCCTTTGAATTCCTATGCATTTAACTGACCGTTTTTTTCTTCCAGGCAGTCTATTTTTTTGTTCTTTCGCACGCCAGAACCAGCCATGATTCCAATGATAAGTGTATTCATTGTATTTCATACGTTCGGCAATGATGAAATTTTCCCAAAGTACCCCGGTATCGGTACGGCTTTCAGTTTGCCGGAAATCGTGAATCAATGTATGCGAACATCATTGTCGAAAAAATAAATCTTTTTACTTTGTTTTCGTTCATTTCTGAGATTTCTGTTAAAAGAGGGCAGGCGAAAAATAACATAGCATTGTTCCTGCAAAAGAATATATTTTTCTACCGTCTCAGAATCTGTTCTGCAAAGCTGGCCCAATTCATGATATGATATCAGATTCCCCACACGATATGCCAGTACTTGTAATAAAAGGCGTTTTTCTTCAAGCAAACCGTGGTGATTCACCATCTCTCCGAATGAAAAAGGATACATACAGTATTTTGGCTTTACCGGAAAAGGATCAGCATTCTTTCCTACAGATCTTCATTAATTTACATCAGGCTTCCGACGAAATGCAAAGCATTAGAAGATTCCCTGCCTTTGGAAGGATATAGTCTTATTCTTTCCCCTTTATCTTACAGCTAATTTTTACAAAAAATTTATCAAAAAGAAAGGAATAATTGGGATAACTTTAAATTTAGTTCTATTTTTGAATCACTGTATCTTTATTTCATATAGGAAACATCTTTAAAGCCGGAAGATGAAGGAATAACAAACGTATAAATTAAAATGAAAGAACTAACGCGGGCAGAAGAACAGATTATGCAAGTCTTATGGGACTTGAAAAAAGCTTTTGTAAAAGAAATTCTGGATAAATTGCCTGACCCTAAACCAGCGTACAACACAGTTTCTACGATTGTCCGCATTTTACAGGACAAAGGTTTTGTCAGTCATGAAGTCTTCGGGAAAAGCCATCGCTATTTTCCCCTTATAGATAAAGAAACATACACTCACAAATTTTTGCGGAATTTTGTAGGTAACTATTTTGATAACTCTTTTTCCCGGATGATTTCTTTTTTTGCAAAAAAAGAAGATATTGATTTACAGGAATTAGACGAGATTTTGCAAAATATCAAAGATCATCCACAAGACTAATCCCTTCGTATGGCATTTATTTCCTATATCGTCAAATCGGAAATTATTCTGTTTTTCTTATGGGCTTATTATGAATTAGTATTGAAGAAACAAACTGCTTTTCAACTCAACAGGATTTATCTGCTGGGAGCATTATTATTCGCAGTAGGAATACCTTTTATACACCTTTCTTACCCATTTCTTAATAAAGTTCCTCCCATTTATTTCCTTTCTTATCCGTCAATAAATGTTTTAGAAGAAGGCGGGATAAACGAAACTTCTCCTACTGCCCTCTTGTCCGGCCCTGTCTTCTTCCGTTATTTATTTTATTTTTATTTATGCGGAGTCATCGTTTTCTCTATCCGCTATCTAAATTTTTGGGTTCAGATTTTTAAGTTTTCTTCTCTTTTACCCCATAAAAAAATTCAGGGTTTATATATTTATTTGCTTCCCGAATCCGTTCCGGCCTTCTCTCTTTTTCACCATTTATTTTTTAATCCCCAAGGATTAGATAAAAAAAGTAAATTGAAAATTATCGAACATGAAAAAGTCCATATCCGGCAATTACACAGTCTGGATATACAAATAAGCGAAATCATTTGTATGCTGAACTGGTTCAATCCTTTCGTCTGGATTTTCAAACAACTTATTCTACAAAATCATGAATACCTGGCCGACCAGAAAGTAGTACAACAATTCCAAACCTCCAGCTATCTGCAATTACTTGTATCCCAAACCCTAAAAGGCAAAGCACCCTTCCGGAACTATTTTTCCTGTTCAAATTTAAAAAGAAGAGTACAAATGATCACACAGGCTAACTCTCACAGATACAAACTTTTTAGTTATGTCCTGTCTATTTTTCTCGGCGGGATTTTATTTTTCGGTTCGACTTCCCTTGTCATAGGGAGAGCGGAATCCGGTCCGCTTTCTGCCGTCCCGTTTACAGAAAATCAACTATTTTCAACCTCGTTTCCGATAGAAGAGAATACTATAGGGCCTGTTTCCCTGATCAAAATGATACGGAATGGGTTAACAGAAAGTCTCTCCTTATCCACCCCTGCTTATTCCCAGCTTATTCCCACACAATCTTCAGACATATCTTTATCAAAAGAAAAAATGCCGCAATTCGGAGAAGATATTATCCAATGGATAAATGCCCGCATCCAATACCCGGAGGCAGCACAAACAATGGGTTTGAAGGGCAAAGTATACGTCCATTTTATCATAGATGAAAATGGGGAAGTCAAAGACGTAACTTTAGTCCGTAAAAGTCCTTATGAGATTTTTAATACGGAAGCTCTCCGCGTCATAAAATCGATGCCGAAATGGAAAAGTCCCGGAAAAGTAAATGGCAAACCTGTACATGTATCTTATACGATACCCATTAACTTTATCTGACACATTCAAACATCCTTAGGGAAAAGGATAAAACAAATTTTCCATTGTGAAAAAAATTTCTATCTTTGTTTTGTTTGACAAAGAAATCCGTTTCTTTTAAAATCATTCTTTTAGATTCTTATTTTAAGGACGTTAAAATTTGTAAGATATCAATTTATAATCATCAACAAAACAAATATATGAACGAGGAAGTAAAATTATTCATGGATGATGCCAAAGAACAAATGGAAAATGCATTAAATCATCTGGAAAATGAACTGGCTAAGATCAGAGCCGGCAGAGCTAATCCCAAAATCCTGAACGATGTGTTAGTCGAATATTACGGTACTCCTACTCCTTTAGCTCAGGTAGCCAATATTACTTCGCCCGATCCCCGGACCATCACTGTACAACCCTGGGAAAGACAAATGATCAATCCTATTGAAAAAGCCATCCGGAATGCTAATCTTGGTTTTAATCCGGATAATAACGGTGAACTGATTCGTATCAATGTTCCGCCTTTAACGGAAGAACGCAGGAAAGATTTGGTAAAACAATCCCGTACTATTGGAGAAACAGCTAAAGTGAGTATACGGAACGCCCGCCGGGACGCCATCGACCAATTCAAAAAAATGACGAAAGAAGGATTACCGGAAGACGCTGCCAAAGATGCTGAAACAGACGTACAAAAATTAACCGATACTTACAGTAAGAAAATCGAAGACATGCTCTCGACAAAAGAAAAAGACATTATGACAATCTAGTTTTCTGATTTTTTTAAAAGTCTATTCGTTTCAACAAATGAAAACAGAATTTCTGAAGGATCCGGATCTTGGTAGCCCGGATCCTATTTTTATTTCTGATAAATTTGATTGGCTTTTTCCAAATCAGCAGGTGTATCAATGCCTAGAGATTCGTGTCCGGTTATTTTTACAGCTATATTATAACCGTTCTCCAACCATCTTAATTGTTCCAGAGATTCCGCTTTTTCCAATTTACCGGGGGCTAAGTCCGTAATCTCTTTCAATATTTCCGGACGGTAAGCATACATGCCGATATGTTTATAAAAATCGACTTCCGTCAACCAATTTTGCTTCTCGGTTCCTCTACAATAGGGGATAGGAGAACGCGAAAAAAACAAGGCTTTCCCGAAAGCAGAAAACACCACCTTTACCTTATTCGGATCAAAAATATCTGCACTGGTCTCAAATCGTTTTGCCAATGTCGCTATCTGTACTTCCGGATTTTCAAAACAGTCTGCCAACGCCTGAATCTGCTCTGGCTGTATAAAAGGTTCATCTCCCTGAATATTGATAACTACGTCATACGGGCATTTCTTCCCTTCCGTAATTTTACAGTAAGCTTCAAAACAGCGGTCTGTACCGCTTCGATGAGTAGCAGCCGTCATGACAGCCTTTCCACCTAAAGCAACAACTTTATTATATATGCGTTCGTCATCTGTTGCCACATATACATCAGTACTCACCGCTACTGCCTTTTCAACGACATGTTGTATAACCGGTTTCCCCCCGATTTCAGCAAGGGGTTTACCGGGGAAACGTGTAGAAGCATAACGGGCCGGAATAATAATCAACATTTTCATAGTCGTTATTTCTGAATTTCTTTCGATTCGCGTACTTCCTTTTTAACCATCTGACATTTGCCATCGAAAAAAACACCTTGTTCTACAGACAAAACAGCGGAGACAATATTACCGACAATCCGGGCCGGGGCTTTCAATGTCACCGCAGCTTCTGCGTTTATATTTCCCATCACTACGCCCATCACATCGATATTCGTACATTCAATATCTCCTTCTATTTTTGCAGTATTTCCCACTACTAATCTGCCGGTAGTATGGACTTTTCCTTTAATGCTTCCATCAATCCGGATATCATTTTTAGTTTTAATATCTCCTACAATACTTGTACCTTCACAAATCAGATTTACAGCATTACTGTTTGGTTCTTTCCCCATATTTCTCTATTTTTTAGTTCACATTCCCTCTTTTTAACTTTACGAACAGTTTTATCCTTTCCGCTGCAGCTTTCCTATCCTCAGGACCTTGTAAATCCCGTTTTTCCAGGAACTTATTCTCACTGTCCTATCGGATTTACTACCGTTTCCTGTCCTGCAATTTCAATCCCTTTTCAATAATTGTCTGTGGATGCAAAAGCAAACAAGAAGTTATCAAATACCCCTTTATCACAGCACTCTCTTTTAAACAAGCCTTCCCAATAACCTGTACATTCCCTGTAATCAGACCCGCAGAAAACAAATTAGCACAATAAACATTCCCCTCTATCTTTGCCCCCGCAGGGAGGAATAAAGTAGCTTTACAGTGAATATTCCCTGTCAATGTACCTCTTAAACAGACATCTTTTTCTGCAAAAATATCTCCTTTTACAACCGTTTCCCCGAGGATCGATGAACCCTCATTCCCTATACTAAAATCCATTTGACTCATTTCTACCTCAAAAATTAAATACGAATTAACTAAAAAACCCCTGCAAATCCAAATAATTAATTTAAAGATTTACATTCCGCCCAAATAGGTGACAGGGGGACGGTTCTTTTGTCACTCTTTTCACTAAATTTAATCCGCCCCTAAACAGTAAATATTTTAAGGAATGCATCTTTAAAACCTATACATAAAAAAATACAGAATCAAAAATGATCCTGTATTTATACCGTTTTATAAATATCGTTTTACGGATTTATCCCTTTTTGGGGAATCAGCCTTACCTTTTTCCAATCTCCTTAAAAAAAACAATAATATAAAATATTCCTGTTAATTTTTAAGTCTACCGGCTTATTCACTATTTTTTATCATCTTTTAAAAAAGGCAAACACGATCCCCGAAATTATAATTCATTTTGACCGGTTACTTATCATAAGCCCATTTCAGATAGATAGATCCCCAGGTAAATCCGGCACCGAAAGCCGATAAAATCAAATTATCGCCTTTATGTAATTGATTTTCCCATTCATAAAGACAAAGAGGAATAGTTGCCGATGTAGTATTTCCAAACTTATGAATATTAATCATCACTTTCGAAGGATCCAGTCCCATGCGGTGAGCTGTAGCATCAATAATTCTCAGATTAGCCTGATGAGGCACCAACCAGGAAATATCTTCTGCTGTCAGATGATTTTTTTCCATAATTTCCGCTGATACATCTGCCATTTTCGACACAGCATGTTTAAATACATATTGTCCGTCCTGATAGATAAAATGTTCCCGGTTCGTAACCGTTTCGATAGAGGGTGGATTTAAAGATCCTCCTGCTTTCATAAACAAATGGGAACGTCCGCTTCCGTCAGAGCGGAGAATATGGTCCATCACTCCTAAATTCTCGTCAGAAGGTTCCAATAAAACTGCAGCAGCGGCGTCTCCGAACAAAGGACAAGTTTTACGGTCTGTATAATCGGTAATTACAGACATTTTCTCCGCTCCTACAAAAATCACTTTTTTATACCGGCCTCCTTCTACAAACTGGGATGCGGTCACTAAGCCATAAATAAAGCCTGAGCAACCAGCATTTAAATCAAATCCAAAAGCATTTTTTATACCCGCCATATCAGCTATTATCTGGGCATTTGCCGGGAAATGCATATCTGGGGTGACTGTAGCACATATCAGCAAATCCACTTCATCCGGACTTGTACCTGTTTTTTGCAATAAATCTTCTATCGCTTTACTTCCCAGATAAGCACTGCCTTTGTCCTTATCTTTCAAAATATGCCTTTCTTTGATTCCGACCCTGGTCATAATCCACTCATCGGTAGTATCCACCATCCGACTTAACTCATTATTATCCAAAATATAGTCGGGATAATAGGCTCCCACTCCTGTTATTATTGCTTTTGGCCTTTCCATAAATTTACTTTGACTTTTGACATCTTATTTCCAGAGAACGTAAAACGTCAGATTCCAATTCTCTAAATCAACGATTTTATTACATCAACGGATTTGGTGTAAACAGACATAGCCTCCTACACTATAGGAGGCTTTGTTATCATAAAACAATCCCGTATAGCGTAAAATTATGCAACTACTGATTTTTCAATAGCCAATTTACCTCTGTAATATCCGCATTCCGGACATACGGTATGATACTGTACAGCAGCACCACAATTTGAACACTTGGCAACTACTTTTACAGTAAGTGCATCATGAGTTCTTCTCTTATTTCTTCTCTGCTTAGAGATTTTGCGTTTAGGATGTGCCATTTCTCTTCTTTATTTAGTTATTAATTAATTTTTTCAACTCATCCCACCTTGGATCGGCAGGCTTTTCCTTTTCATCCGTAATATATTCATCCAATACTTTTTCCATCTCTGCGTCACAATGACCTTCCTGGTGCACAACCCGCATCGGATAATTCAGCATATAGATTTCGTAAAGGTAAGAACTTAAATCTAAAAAATCGTCTTCCGGAGCCAGGATAATAAAATCGTCTTCATTATCTGCTTCTCTGCTCCCTTGCTTCACATATAAATTCAGTTCTCCTTTTATCTGAAGATCGAAAATTTCCAAACATCTGTCACAAGTTGCTTTTACACTCCCTTCGATTTTCATATTTACTTCCATCAAAAGCGAACTTTTGATGATTGTCACCATAGCTTCTAACCTTCCCTTTGTGCCTTTTGTCGCTTCAAAACAATTGAAAAAAACATCATCCAACACAAAATGAAAGATATGTTGCCCCTCTCCTAAGCTCCTGTGAGCTACCTTATATTCTTTCAATTTATCCACAATTCTTGAAGTAAAACGGCGCAAAGATAGTACAAAAAGTAGAAAGAGAAAAGAAAAAGAAAAAAGAAATCAGTGTACAAAAAAACCTTCACTGATTACAGAGATAAGTTTTTCCTGAAACTATTTGATTACAAGAATATTTTATGTATTTTTGTCCCTCATTTTGAAGTGGTCTGTGCTTTAAACTGTAAGGCTGAACCTTAGCCATTTCCCTTACAGGCACATTCCGGAATGAAAAAGTTAGTAAGTCTGCCCGACTACCGCGTTTCTTTTAATTCTGTGAAATGCAAGGACATATCGCTTCAGAAAGCAAACAGATGTATAATTTAAATTAAAAAAGAAGTGGATCAAATCAGTTACAAAACGACTTACGTCAACAAAGCCACAGTCAAAAAAGAATGGGTTTTGATTGACGCAGAAAATGAAGTTTTGGGACGTCTTGCCGCTAAAGTTGCGAAACTATTGAGAGGCAAATACAAACCGTCCTACACACCTCACGTAGACTGCGGAGATAACATTGTCATTATCAATGCAGAAAAAATTGTATTGAGCGGTAACAAATTAACCGACAAACAGTACACCCGTCACACCGGATATCCCGGCGGGCAAAGACACACAACACCGGCAGCTGTATTAGCCAGTCATCCGGAAAGAGTGATTGAACATGCCGTAAAAGGAATGCTTCCTAAAAGTCGTCTCGGGAGAGCCGTCATGAAAAACCTTTATGTTTATGCTGGTACAGAGCATGCTCAGCAAGCTCAGCAACCGAAAAAAATCGATTTAAACACACTTAAATAATAAGGTATGGAAGTAATTAACGCAATTGGTAGAAGAAAAGCAGCAGTAGCTCGCGTTTATGTAAATGAAGGAAAGGGTAATATCACGATCAACAAAAGAAGTCTGGAAGAATACTTTCCATTACCTACACTTCAGTATATTGTAAAACAGCCTTTGGAACTATTGGGTGTAAACGGCCAATATGACATCCGGGTAAACCTGGACGGAGGCGGTTTTAAAGGGCAGGCAGAAGCATTGCGCTTAGGCATTGCCAGAGCCTTGGTTGAAATTAATGCAGAGAATAAATCTCAGTTGAGGACAGCAGGATTTCTGACCCGTGATCCACGAGAAGTGGAACGTAAGAAACCGGGACGTCCGAAAGCTCGTAAGAGATTCCAGTTCTCTAAACGTTAATAGCAGTTTAGTATCTAAATTGACGGGACTTCTTCTCAGGACTACCCGGCAATTGCTAAAATTAAGAATGTAAACTTTTAAAAAATTAGTATGTCTACAAATTTTGATGAATTATTAAATGCAGGTTGTCACTTTGGACACCTCACCCGTAAATGGAATCCTAAAATGGCTCCGTATATTTTTATGGAGCGGAATGATATCCACATCATTGACCTGAATAAAACAGCGATTATGTTGGATAAAGCTGCGGCAGCTTTAAAACAAATTGCTAAATCAGGAAGAAAAATTCTGTTTGTTGCAACAAAGAAACAGGCTAAGGACATTGTTGCAGAAAAAATCTCCAATATTAACATGCCTTATGTGACAGAAAGATGGCCGGGCGGAATGCTGACTAACTTTCCTACGATCCGGAAGGCTGTGAAAAAAATGACGACCATCGATAAGATGGAAAAAGACGGAACTTTCGATCACCTGTCTAAAAGAGAAAAGCTTCAGATTGCCCGTCAACGTGCAAAATTGGACAAGAACTTAGGAAGTATTGCTGATTTGACCCGTCTTCCTGCCGCTCTTTTTGTGGTAGATGTCATGAAAGAATACATTGCTGTTAAAGAGGCCAATACCTTGGGTATTCCGGTATTTGCCATGGTAGACACCAATTCTAACCCGGATAACATCAATTTTGTTATTCCGTGTAACGATGATGCTTCTACTTCTATCTCCCTGATTATCGACAAAGTAGCCGAAGCGATTAAGGAAGGATTGAACGAGCGGAAAGCTGAAAGAGAAAAAGAAGGGGATAAAAAACCTGCAGTAAAAAAATCAGAAAAGGTAAGTGCAGAAGAAGAGGAAGAAGAAGTTGTAGCAGAAGAAAAGAGTGAAACAGCTGAAGAAGCTACTGAAGAATAAACTATTTACGATTTGAGATTTCAGATTACAGTGATAATCCAATCAAAAGTCAAAAACTCAAAAACGTATTAAAATGGAAATAAAAGCAGCTGATGTGATGAAGTTGCGTCACGCAACAAATGCAGGGATGATGGATTGTAAGCATGCTCTTCAGGAAGCTGAAGGCGATTTCGACAAAGCAGTTGATATCATCCGCAAAAAAGGCCTTATCGTTGCCAGCAAACGAGCTGACAGAGAAGCAAAAGAAGGTTGTGTCCTGGCAGCAGTTGATGGGAAAAAAGGTGTTTTAGTAAGTTTGAATTGTGAAACAGACTTCGTTGCTAAAAACGAAAACTTTATCAATTTTACAAAACAAATTCTGAACACCGCATTGGAAAATATGCCGGCTGATTTAAACAGCTTACTGGCATTAAAAATAGATGGCAGAAGTATTGCAGACCAAATAGCAGAACAAACCGGTGTTATCGGAGAAAAACTGGAATTGAGTTTTTACGGAAAATTGGAAGCCGAAGACACTGTAGCTTATATCCATCCGGGAAATAAGCTGGCAACTATCGTAGGTTTCAACAAACCGGCTGAGTTGCAAGTGAAAAAAGACGTAGCTATGCAAGCTGCCGCTATGGCTCCTATTGCTATCGACAAAAACGGTGTTCCTGAAAGCGTAATCGCTCATGAACTGGAAATCGGTAAAGAAAAAGCCCGTGAAGAAGGTAAACCGGAAAATATGCTGGAAAAAATCGCTCAAGGCCGCTTGAATAAATTTTTCCAGGAATCTACTTTACTGAATCAGGCTTTTATCAAAGATGCCAAACAAACTGTAAAAGCTTACATGCAAAGCCAGGACAAAGACCTGACTGTTACAAGTTTTGTAAGATATACTTTGAACGACTAAAGTTAGACATCAGTATAACAAAAGAAAAAGCACCTCTTGCGGGGTGCTTTTTCTTTTGCTATATTTTTTACTCAGCTTTTTCCACTTTTGTTACATAACGTACAAACAGATCGGAATACCAACGGGTTCCTTTCGGCCGGTGGTTATCGTCATAAACATCTATTTGCTTTAATTTTAACTGATTTTTCACTTCTGCATCAAAAGTAATTACCGCCGGAGCTTTGGAAACCAATACAAACGGAATACGCTGTTTCACAACAGTGTCATTACTTAAATCCAAAGGTAAAATACGCCTTCCCGCTTCATACACCAATTCTATCCTCAATTCCTCTCCTACAGGATAATAAAAAGGCAATGCCTGTAATTCCCCGGCTTCACGTACTCCCCTTATACTTTTCATCTCTCGGTTATTAAACAAATTAGCAATGGAAGGCATCAAACTGGTTTCTACAATAAAGAAAAGAAACACTACTCCCCATAAAAAAGACAAAGGACGTACTTTCCAAGCTGAAAGAATTAAAAACCACAATGCCCAGACAAAAAGTAAAGATACTACGACAAATAAAGCCGTACTCATTAAACCCTTAGAATAAAACAAAACATATACAGCTACCGGCAAAGCAATCACGGCCAAACAGACTATAAATGCATTGGTTTTAAAAATTACTTTATCACCGGCAGATAATAAATGCATCCGGATTTTTTCAATCCAAAAATAGAATAAATGGGCTACCACCATAGCCCCCGGAATCAAAATCGGCAACAAATAACGACTTTTCTTTTCCGGCAAAAGAGACAACAAAATCAAGACAGCCAAGGTCCAGCTTACCGTAAGTGTATATTCTTTTTTTAAGCGTATCCGCCGCTTCCAATAAGGCCAGATTAAAGCAGTCAATAAAAACAAAGACCAAATACCCGATTCCAGAAAAAATTTCCAATAATAATACCAAGGCCGTACATTGTGCTGCAACCAGGCAGTACTCTCTTTATTGGCAATATAAAGCGCCATATCCTTATGATACAAGTATAAATAAGCGGGCCACCAAAGGCTGATGACTAAACAAATGAGTACCATCACCAAAACAGGGCCTCCTTTTTTCCGGACAACAGGCCGGTAAATAATAAAATAGGAAAGTAAAAAAGGGAGGAGTAAAGCATAAAAAGATACAGGGCCTTTCCCCAAAAAAGAAAGTCCCATAAAAATACCTGCACCGATAAAATCTTTCCACCGACTACCTTCCTCTTCAAAGCCCCGAAATAAAAAATAAATGGCTCCCAGCATAAAACTATGACAATAGATATCCCAGGTTGCTGTCCGCCCCATAAGAATAATATTGACAGAAGTACACAAGACCAATGCTGCCATCAAACCGTAAAGCCGGCTACGGGTAAGCTTTACGGATAAGAAATATAAAAAAAAGACAAGTAAGGTAGCCATAATCCCCGCCGCTGTCCGTTGTAAAATAATATTACCGGGAGAGATCCATTCGACAACAGCAGCCACCCATGTAGGTAAAGGCGGTTTTTCCAGCCTTAATTCTCCATTCATCGTCGGCACTAACCAATTATCATATTCCACCATTTCACGGGCTGTAACTAAATTCCGGGATTCCATAATATCCGGATAAATGACCGGATTATGAATAAAGAAAGTAAAAAAACAAACAATCCCTAAAAACAAAAAATGAAAACCCTTTTTGTTAAACATACTCAATGCCTTATAAATTTTTCATTCACAGTTTCTATTCTTCCCGATAGAAAAAACAAAAGTATAAAAAATCTGTAGTGCTACAAATAATTATTTTGAAGCCTCAAAAGCCTTCAAGGAAAACAGTCTGTCGTACCGTAAAATTAATCCCTCTTCCTGCCCCATGAACTACAATAGGCCCATGAAGCATTTCAGGTCATTATTTTGTAACATTTAGGCGATGGTTTCGTTAGTCATTTACATGGATTATCACCGGAGAGAGCAATCAAAGATACAGAGATAAAATAAATTCATTAAAAACGGAGTAAACCTGAGGAGCGATAATACTGATTCCTGATATTTTGCTACCGAACGATCTCCTTACTCAAATTCGATGCGAAAGGAATGAAGAAAATTTCGAAATATATTTTACTGATTATTATATTTTTACCATTACTTTATTTCAGAGATTTCACTCCGAATAATGAACTTAAATATTTGAGTATTGCTGACGAAGCATTAAAATCAGGAACTTATTTAACCTTCACGCATGAAGGTACGATTTATGCGGACAAACCTCCTTTGTATTTCTGGCTGATCATGCTTTGCAAACAGTTACTAGGTTATCACAGTATGCTGCTTCTCAGCTTATTCTCTTTTATACCGGCACTTTTTATATTATACACTATGGAGAAATGGCTATCTTCCTATGTTCCTCAAAATTATCTGCTTACGTTCAGTTTAATGCTTATCACAACCGGATTATTTGCAGGTTCTGCTATTGTTCTCCGTATGGATATGCTGATGGCTCTATTTATCCTTCTTTCCCTGTATACTTTTTACCGTATGTATACCGGACATGCGGGTAAAGGAGCAAAAGTACTTTTACCTCTTTATATCTTCTTAGCATTATTTACCAAAGGTCCCCTCGGGTTAATCATACCTATCCTTTCCATTTTAGCTTATTTATTATTTCAAAAAGAAGGAAAAACTTTTTTCAGATACTTTGGCTTTTTCCAATGGTCTATTCTTTTAGGGATGTGCAGTTTATGGTTTTTAGGAGTATATTGGGAAGGCGGGTCTGCCTATCTTTACAATCTTATTTTTCACCAGACATTAGACCGGGCAATGGACTCTTTTCATCACAAAGAACCATTTTATTATTATTTTACCACCATTTGGTATGCTCTGGCCCCCTGGTCACTGCTTTATATCTTTGTTCCGCTTATAGCTCTTTGGAAAAAACAAGTGAAAAGCAGTATCGAAAAATTTTTTCTAATTATTATCGTTGTAAATTTTTTCCTCCTTTCCCTGTTTAGTAGCAAACTGGATATTTATCTCTTACCTATATTTCCTTTCTTTGCCGGATTAACGATTTTATTGTTAAAACGTTTTCTTGAACAGTCTGTCGCCTTTACTATTGCCATACCGGCTATCCTTATAGCTCTTTTCCTTCCGGTATCCTATTTTTTTATTTCACGAACAGAATGGAGCTATCCGTTTTCCTTACAGATTGCCGTATTCTTATTATCAGCTGCTGCTGTCCTGTCTTTGGGTTATCTTTACCGGAAGAATCTACAACAGGCTATCAGAAGTCTGGCAGGAGGAATTTTTATAGTTATTTTTATCGGAGGATTTTATATGCCGAACTTAAATCCTTATATCGGATTCCGGGAAGTATGTCAGGAAGCAGCAGAAATTGCAAACCAGCAGAAAATCGAGCATTACTATTATTACAATTTCCGCAGCGGAGAAAATATGGATATTTACCTGAATACAGAAGTAAAAAAAATAAAAATTCAGGAAATCCAGGAAACGGCGCAGAAAGAGGATTTTATTCTATTTCTCCGGAATAAAGACATACGCCGCGACCCAGCATTACCCCTTCTGCTTCCCAAAGACTATACCGTAGATTGCGGCAATTACCGTATTGTACTTTTCCGTAAGTCCCAGAAAGAAAAATCTTCCTAAAAAAAGGTGCCTAAAAAAAGTCTTCAGGCACCTTTCGTTTCTAAAAGATAAAAATCAATACATTTGAGTAATATCCCAGACAAAAGCCCGGATACCGTTTTCTTTATTCACATTATCTAATTTCTCCACATACTTTAGTATCAAAGGGACCATATCTTCTTCTACTATTGTCATAGTAGCAGAGTTCATTTCCGGCCAGGTATGAGACCCCATCCGTGGTTCTCCCGTTACAGTCCCAGCTCCGTTCACCAAAGGCCATTGTGTAAAGCCTTTGATCTGAAGCTGATCCAATATGTAAGCTACACGTTCTGTAAGGGCCTGATTATATACAATAAATACTGCTTTCATATATTTAATAATTTTCATTTCAGGAATATTATAGAATGCATTTTATCTCCTTTCTATAACTCTTTCCTGACAGCGTTTTTCACCTAAGTTTTCACAATTCAAGATTCCAGAAATCTGAAATGCAGAAACATTTACATTTCTGCATTTCATTTATTATTTTACTTTTTTAGGAAGATCCCTCTCTGCATCAAAATCATTCATAAATTTAAATTCCTTGCTGAAAGCTTTCTTTTTATTCCGGCTTCCACTCTTATCCATACTTGCATATACCACCGGTACAATCAGCAAAGTAATAACAGTAGAAAATATCATACCTCCGATTACAGCTATACCCATCGGACGCCAGGTCTCTGAACCTTCTCCCACGCTCAACGCCATAGGTACCATACCTAAAATTGTGGTTAAAGAAGTCATCAAAACCGGACGTAAACGAGAACGGCAAGCCTGTGCAATAGCATCGTAAAGCCTTACACCGCGCTCCCTCATCAAATTGATAAAGTCTATCAACACAATACCATTCTTTGTAACGATACCAATCAACATAATTGCACCCAAGGCAGCAATCACGCTCAATGTAGTATGTGTCATCAATAAAGCCAGAATAACTCCGGAAAACGCGAAGGGAATGGATAACATAATGATAAACGGCATTTTAAACGATTCAAACTGAGCCGCCATCACAATATATACCAGCATCAGCGAAAGTAACAATAACATTAACAAAGAACTGAACGATTCCTGCTGATCTTCGTATCCTCCTCCAATATACAATGTTACTTCCTGAGGCACGTCTTCCAAATTATCGATTAACTGTTGAGCAGCTCCGGCAATTTCTCCCATAGCGACACCAGCCTTGGGACTGATAGACACTTTCAGCATCCGCTGTTTACTCTTGCGTTCAATATTGGGTGGAGAATAATATTCCTTGATTTCTCCTAATTCTTTCAGACGTACTTTTTCGCCTTTATTGTCGGTAATCAAAATATTTTCCAGTTCAGTCAAAGAAGAACGGTATTTTTCTTCAAAGCGGACAATAATATCATATTCTTCCCCGTCTTCTTTGAATTTACTATTCCGATAGCCATAAATCCGGTTTCTCAAAGCGTTCCCGACTTCGGTCGTCGTTAAACCATGACGGGCTAACTTGTCCCGATCCAGATACACCCGCATTTCCGGCTTATCATTATCTCGGCTAATCTTAATGTCTTCAGCTCCCGGAATCTGACGTGCTTTATTTGCAATTTCATTTGCCAAACGACTTGTCATATCGAAGTCGTGACCCATAATTTCTATATCTACCGTATTACTGGTCATAGAATTACTGGAAGTAGATACCGTATATTCCAGAATATCGGGAAAACGTTTCAGGATATCCCGCAATTGGTCGGCAATTATAAAAATATCCCGGTCTCTTTCTTTTACATCTTTCACCCTTACCCGCATATTCAGAATGTTATTACCGGTAGAGTTCATCATAGAAGCAAAAGAAGCTTCTTCTTCACTACCATAAGAAAGATTGATAATGGTTATTTCGGGGATCTCTGTCCGCATGACCGAATCGATCTCCAAAGCAACCCGTTTTGTCTCCTCTACCCGCTGTCCTGTCTGCATTTTTACATATATACTCATAGATCCCTGGTCGTTCTGAGGCATAAAGTCTGTCTTGATATACCGCATCATACTACAAGAACCGACAAATATTCCCAGCATCACTGATATGACAAATATTTTATGTGTAAGTGCCCAGCGTATTAACCGTTCATACCAGGAATCCAGTTTGTCTAATGTACGTGTTACAAATACATAAAAACTAAACTTTCCGTCATTTTTTAATTCCTGGATTTTCAGCAACTGCGAACACAACATAGGAGTTAAAGAAATAGCCGTAATAGTAGAAGTACATACAGTGATACATACAATCCATCCCAACTGCTTGAATAAGATACCTGTCATCCCGGTTACCAGAGTCAGAGGGAAAAATACAGCTACTGTTACCAGAGTCGTTACAATTACGGACAGCCATACCTCATTGGTACCGTATTTAGCAGCTTCCCGCGGACGACTTCCCCGGTCGATATGTTTCGTCACATTTTCCAGCACCACAATGGCATCGTCCACCACCATACCGATTGCAATGGAAAGCGATGAAAGGGAAATAACATTTAATGATTCCCCGGTAGTAAACAAATAAATAAATGCCACAATCAACGAAATCGGTATTGTCAAAGCGATAATAAACGTAGCCCGCCAGCGCCCCAAGAAGAGGAATACAACCAATACCACAAAGATCAAAGCATACATCAAAGTGTCCTGCAGATTATTGATGGATTTCACAATAAAATCAGAATTATCTACAATAATCTCGAAATTAATATCGGTAGGCAAATCTTTTTGTGCAGCAGCCAATTCTTTTTTCACTTGTTCTGCAATCTGTACCGCATTGGCATCCGTCTGCTTGGTGATCAGCAATACACCTCCCCTTCCCCGGTTGATAGACTGCTCCAGCGTAATATCCTTTAACGTATCCCGTACTTTCGCAATATCGCTTAAATAAATGGTTTTATCGTTTTGAGTGCCTAATACGATATCTTTGATCTGATCGCTTTCATCAAATTCACCTTCCACCCGAAGCGTATAATCGGACAATCCCATTTTTACATTTCCAGAAGGCACATCCTTATTTTCAGCTAAAATTTTATTTCCAACCTGTTCCAGTGTCAGATTATAAGCATCCATCCGATTCGGATCGACTTCCACATATACAACCCGTTCCGGTGCCCCGGCTAATGTAACTGAAGCTACCCCATCCACCCGGTTCAGACGAGTCACCAGCTTATCGTCCAGAATCTTATTCAAACCCGGGTATGACTGCTCAGCTGTCACAGCATAAATCAAAATAGGCATCATAGACGTATTGAAACGCATAATGGTCGGGCGATCAATATCATCGGGCAAATTAGTCATCGACTTATCGACAGCATCCCGCACATCATTAGATGCTTCGTCCAAGTTGGCTTCCCACTCAAACTCCAGTGAAATGACAGCCAGATTATCATAGGAAGTAGAAGTCAATTCTTTCAGGTCATCTACAGAGTTTAACTGATCTTCCAATATCTTTGTCACATTCTCCTCAATATCCGCTGCATTTGCTCCCGGATAAGTAGCCATTACCGTAATATAAGGCGGATCCATCTTAGGGTACTGATCTACAGGCAGCTGCATATAGGAGAACACTCCAAGCACCAGTATAGCCAAAAAAACCATTAAGGTAGAAATAGGCTTATTTACCGCTGTATTATATATACTCATGTTTTTGTATTAAAATTTAAAATTAAAGATTATTCCTTCTATTCAACAATAGAAAGTAAACTACCATCGACAAGCCGGCCCTGTCCTACAACGACCAATTCATCACCTTCCCGGATCTCATCACTGATTACTTCCACCTGATCTTCAAAACGCCTTCCCAATGTAACTTCAACCCGCTTGGCTTTTCCATCCTTATTCAAAAATACGTACCGGTTATTCGCTCCCTGCAATTTCAATACAGCTAAAGCAGGAGCAACGACTGTTTCAGTCTGGCCGATAAAGAAATTTATTGTCCCGTACATTCCCGGACGAAGAGCTTCATCCTTATTCGGGATTTTTACTTCAACCGTAAAAGTACGGGAAGAAGGATCTATGGTTGGATACACAATACTGACAGTCCCCTCAAAAGTACGATCAGGAAAAATATTACTCTTTAATTCCACTTTCGTACCTTTTTTTACTGAAAGAAAATATTGTTCCGAAAGATTTACATAAGCCTTCAAAGGATTGATTTTTTCAATAGCTATAATTGAAGGTTTTGCAGCTCCTCCGGTAGCAACCCCTGTATAGAGTTCCCCATTCTCAAAATATTTTCCGGTAACAATTCCGTCAAAAGGGGCCAACATTTTGGTATTCTCATTTAAGAAATCAAAATTGGATTTAGCAACCTCATAATTTGTCACTGCAGCATCATAAGCTTGTTTAGAAATACTCCCGGTCTCATTCAACTTGACTGCCCGGTTATATTCCGTCTCTAAATTTTTTAACTGTACCTCTGCCTGACGTAAATTCGTAGGGTCCATTTCCACCAACAATTGTCCTTTTTTAATCCGGTCCCCCACTTCAACATATATTTTTCCAATACGCCCCGTTGCCGCAGGAGCATAATAAACCTGCTCATCCGCCTGCAATGTTGCAGTATAATCCAATGTTTTCGCAATATTCCGTTTCTCTAATTTCATTACTTTCACGGGGATAGTTTCTGCAGATTCCTGCTTTTGCATGTCTTTCTTTTTCGACGAACACCCCATCAGTAGCGCAATGGCCAATAGTGTAAAAATGATATTTCTTATCATAGTATTTATAATTAATATTTCTTTTAATAAGCCAGACTGTTATATAATCTCTCTAATTGCGTCTGAGCCTGTAGTAAGGTCAGGCAAGCATTGGTATAATTATTCTCTGCTTCCAGATAATTATTATTAGCCTGCGTCAGGTCCAAACTGGAAACAGCTCCATATTCATATTTTCTCTGAATATTCTCCAGTACCCGTTTGGCAACCTGAATATTTTCCTTCTGCAAATAATAGTTTTCAGTAGCATTTTTCAATTCATATTTATACTGTTTCTCATTTACATTCAACTGATCTTCCAACAAACTTTTATTGAGAGAGGTTTGTTCCAATTCTATTTTAGCCTGTTCCAACTGAGATTTACGTTGCAAACCCGAAAAAATAGGAATATCCATCGAAATCACAGCAGAATGTTTAGGACTCATATCAAAATCCGGCTTCAACAATTTATAATTATAAGAATAAGAACCGGAAATTGTCGGAGCAAAAGTCCATTTCTGCAGTCCTACCATCTTTTTACTCAGTTCTTCCTGAGTTTGCATCAATTGAAATTCCGGATTATTATTGATCTCAAATTCTTTGACAGCTAATTTAACATAATCTTCTTTCCCCAGAAAACTCTCCAAAGGATCTGTCAAGCGGATTGGATTCTCAGCCTGTAAACCCAATTGCAAACGTAAAAGATTATAATTCACTTCTACATTCCGATCGAGTGCCAGTAAATTATTTTTCAACTGACCGACATTGATCCGGATCTGATCAACGTCTGTAATCTCTACAGTACCAGCATTATACATATTTTTTGTATGCTGATAAATCTGATCCATATTCTCCAGATTCTGCTTGATAATATCCCGTAAACGCTCACTCACTAAAATCGCATAATACGTATTGAAGATATTCTCCTTAATATCCAATTCCGTAATGCCCACTTGCTGATTGGCAACCTGTTCAGCAATCTTACTGGTCTGTATACCCAATATCCACTGACCACTAAAAATCAGCTGTGAGAGGGTTGCTCCTACATTGGACTGATCTTTCATCTTAATAGCAGAACCCCCAAAGTCCATTTTATATCCGAAATTCGTACTATAATCCAAACTACCATTTATTTGAGGAAGTCCCTGGGAGACCGATTCCCGCACTTTCTGTTTATATAAATCGATATCTTTCCGGGAAATCTGCAATTGTTTATTATGCTCCACTGCATATTCTATCGCTTTCCGAAGCGATAATTCCTGTACCTCCTGAGCTCCCGCTAAAAAAGGTATCATAAAAACAACCATTACAACTAAAATAAATCTTTTCATTTCACCAATTTATGTTAATTACAAGCAAACGCAAAACTTTCAAAATTTATGACAAAATTTATGCCAAGTTCCGATAACCTCTTTCTTCTTACCTCATACACCTTCATTTTTTAATTTCTTTAAATTTTTTCTTCTTTCTTTATCTTTTCAAATTCCTTCCTTCCTTGCTCTGTAGACATTGACAAAATAAAATTATCCACAATAGTAGAAATCAATAAAGGAACAGGATAATCCGCTTCTAAGGGTCTTTCCAATTCCTCTAAAAAACTCAAGGATCTGTTCAAAAGAAAAATTTGTAATTCCAGATCCGCCTCTCCTCTAAAAAAACCTTCTTTTACTCCTACAGATAACACTCCTTTCAGAATAGATTTCATGATTTTATCTTTTTCCGCCCGGATTTTTTTATCTACCTCAGGATGATATTTTTTTAAATCAAAATAATTCGCAGGTATACGACTATTTAAATTTTCTAAAATATGCTTCTTCATATCGTATAGAAAAAGAACCGGTCCGATTTTCGAAACTTCTGCCGGAGTAGTTTTCTTTCGTATATATTCAAGACGATACCACATCACCTGTTCTACGACATCGTCTTTATTTTCAAAAATATGATACAGCGTTTTCTTCGATATTTTCAGATAGTTGCATATATCATCCATAGAAGTACTGCGTAAACCATAAGTCAGAAACAAATCTGAAATGTTCGCTAACAATTCTTCTTTGGAATAATTCATATTGTATCTCCTTTCTTAACTGAAATGAAACATTTTACATGTGGAAACGTTTTTATTTCTTTTCGTTTCCAGCGCGCAAAATTAAAGAAATTCAGGAATACTATATTATATAAAGTGTTAAAAATAGCTATTACTATAAAGAAAAATAATATATTACGGGTTTAAGATTTCATTTCGTAATAATGCCCGGGTATATAAATACTCAAAAAACAAGTATTCAAATCATTAATCCTCTTCCGGAAAAATCGATACTGTTCTAATAATCTGTCGGTTAATAGAGCCAAAATACCAACGAACGAGCCATTATTTGTATATTATCAAAAAAATAATCTGAGAATTACTCTCCCTTCTCATTTTTACCTGCAAATTCCAGAATTTTTATAATGAGTTTAATCCTGATCTGTTAGGAGCAAAAAGTCCTTTCACTTCATAAATATATTTTATTCTGAATTCCGGATTTACTAACGTTTTTTTTAATACGTTTGTTTTCCACCTTACATTCTGGATTTACTAACGTTTTTTATTTTAAATTTGCATCATGATTGATCAGGCGACCATACAAAAAATTTTCGATGCAGCAGACATCTATGAAGTTATTTCAGACTTCGTTCACCTCAAAAAAAGAGGTGTGAATTATGTAGGCTGTTGTCCTTTCCATAATGAAAAAACAGGTTCATTTACCGTATCTCCGGCCAAAGGTATTTATAAATGTTTCGGTTGCGGCAAAGGAGGTAATGCCGTAAACTTTATCATGGAACATGAACAAATGTCTTATGTAGAAGCTTTGCGTTATCTGGCAGCCCGTTATAACATCACTATAGAGGAAAAAGAACTCAGTGAAGAAGAGAAAAAAGAAAAAAGTGAACGGGAAAGTATGCTGATCGTCACCAGTTATGCAGAAGAATTTTTTGTCGATCAGTTACTTCATACGGATGAAGGAAAATCCGTAGGTTTAGGTTATCTGCATAAACGAGGACTGGACCAATCTGCTATAGAAAAATTCGGTCTGGGATACTGTCCTGAAAAATGGGACGGTCTGACTCAATCTGCCCTTTCCAAAGGATATAAAAAAGAATACCTTGTCAAAACAGGCTTGACTATTGAATCTGAAAAAGGGCTTTTCGACCGTTTCAGAGCAAGGGTTATCTTTCCGATTCGGGATATTGCCGGTAAAATTATAGCTTTCGGGGGCAGAATCATGACGAATGATAAAAAAAGTGCCAAATATCTGAATTCCCCGGAATCTGAAATTTATCATAAAAGCCGGACACTTTACGGGATTTATTTTGCGAAAAAAAGTATTGTCCAACATAACCGTTGTTATTTGGTAGAAGGTTACCTGGATGTTATCTCTTTTCACCGAAAAGGAATAGAAAATACCGTAGCTTCTTCCGGTACTTCCCTGACTATAGAACAGATACGGCTTATCCGCCGTCTCACTCCGAATGTCACCATCATTTACGATGGGGATGCCGCCGGAATCAAGGCTTCCCTAAGGGGAATCGATCTGGTCCTGGAAGAAGGCTTAAATGTCAGAGTTGTACTTTTGCCCGACGGGGAAGATCCGGATTCTTTTTCCCAATCCCGTTCACCACAGGAGTTATCTGAATACATTTCCCAGCATGAAACGGATTTCATTAATTTTAAAACCCGATTACTTTTAGGGCAGGCAGAAGACGACCCCATAGAAAAAGCCCGGCTCATTACGGATATCGTCCGGAGTATATCCCTCATACCGGATAATATTACCCGTTCCGTTTATATTCGAGAGACAGCCATCCAAATGCAAGTGGAGGAAAATGTATTATATAACGAAATCGCCCGGATCAGAACAGGTAAAAATGCAGAAGCAGCACACTCCCATTACACTGCCCGTCACGGGATAGATACGACTTCTAAAAAAACACCGCCAAGTCCTGCCACTAAAGATAATTTGTGTGAAACGGAAGAAATGGTACTGATCCGATATTTGCTTCTTTTCGGGAATCAGGAATTTTATGAAGATACCCGCAACGGATTTCCCTATTCCGTCAGTGTAGGAGAATATATTATAGAAGAGTTGGCTGAAGATGAACTGGAATTATTCACCCCCAGTCTATGTGAAATCCAAAAGGAATACCGGAATCATTATAAAACAATCGGATTCCACCCAGCCAAATTTTTCACCGGACACCCCAATCCGCAGATCAGTAGTATTGCCGCCAATATTCTCAGTGAACCCTATGAACTAAGCAAAATGTGGACAGGAGACACTACCGTCCTCAAAGAAGAAACGGTATTATCCGATATATTACCCAAAGTGATTGATAATTACAAAATGAGACGCCTGGAAATTTTGACCCGGGAAGCCGATAACAAAATACTGGAACTGCAAAATAGCGGAAAAAGTAATGAAATACTTCCCTGGATTATAAAAAAGAACACCATCAACCGGATCCGGGCTAAACTCAATGAGAAACTCGGACGCACAGGGATAAAATAAAAAATTGAAAAGAAGGAAAACGTTTAAATGTTCAATTTCTAATCGTCCAGGGATTTAAGTATAAAGTTGATTGCTATCATTTATGGCAAATTCAGCCTCATTTGTAAGTTCTTAAATTTACGAATCTTAGATAAATTTCTCCCGATGCTGAGTATTATAAAGTCCAGCCACTAAAAAAACAAGGGAAGCTAATCCTAAAATAATCCGGTTATACAAAAGAGTTTGGAAAAATATAACCGGATTTTTATACAGGGGAATATCAAAAGGATTCAGAAATACATTCCACTTACTTACTTCCAATAGGTTATCTAAAATAAAAAAGATTAATCCTAAGATAATGATAATAACTGCCGTACCATTCCCGTTTTTCACAATAGTACTCAACATAAAACAAAGCATTCCGATAAAGAAAACAGGAACCAGCACCTGTGAAGTTAATTCTAAAGGAGCAACTTCCACCAATAACCAATCGGTCAGCAAAGCCAGTCCCATCGTAATACCAAAACAGATTACATAAGCTACTAATAAACGAAATAACCAAACCTTATAGCGATAATTCGGTATCCCGAATATAATTTCTATAATTTTAGCATCCTGATCATTCTGAATCCCAAAACACATCGGATAAAAAATCAACAATATGGAAGGAATTAACAACATATTGTATGCAGTTGCTTCCGTTACTTCTGAATCTGTCAATAAATTAATAAATACAGTCAGTATATAAAACAATACTGCGCTGAGTATAAAATACACAAATTTATTTCCAAAAATAATTTTGACATTATAATAGGTTAAACGGACCAGATTATTCCAAAAATTTTTCTCCATCTTTTTCTAAATAACAGATTACCTTTCTGAATATTTCCTCATTGTGTGATGATCTCCTCATGATTAGCTAATTTTACCCCTCTCAACAGCCATAAATATGAATCCTCCAGAACCGGATTTGTATGTACAGCATTCGGAACAGGCTGCGTCTCAGAAAGACATCTGACCCGGATATTCTCTCCCAGACGAATATGGTGTACAATCAATAAATCCGACGGCAATTGAGCGAATTCCTCTGTAGAAATTTCAAATACCCAGGTTACATCTTTTGCAATTTGCAACATTTCCGAAGGGGTTCCGCAATATTTTAAGGAGCCTTTATTAATCACTCCCACCTGATTACAGGAACTGGCGATATCCTCAATAATATGAGTAGAAAATATCACAATCCGGTTTCTGGATAACTCTACCAATAAATTCCGGAAGCGTATTCTTTCTCTGGGATCCAGTCCGGCAGTAGGTTCATCCACAACCAAAATCCGGGGCAAGTGGAGCAATGTCTGAGCTATACCGATCCTTTGCTTCATCCCTCCGGAGAAGCCGGCAATTTTCTTATCCCTGTTTTCATACATATGTACAGCTTCCAATACTTCCTGAATACGCTTTTGCCGGACATTTTTATCATAAATTCCTTTTAAAAGGGCCTGGTATTCTAAAAATTGCCAGGAAGTTAAGTTCTCATATGTTCCGAATTCCTGAGGCAAATAACCGATCAATCCCTGTAATTCTTCCCGCTTTAACTGTGTATCAATACCATTGATAAAAATCTTTCCGTAACTTTGTTCAAAAATACCGCAAATAATACGCATTAATGTCGTTTTTCCTGCCCCATTCGGGCCCAATAACCCAAACATCCCTGTATGAATATCCAAAGATACCGCATTTAAAGCTTTAAACGGTTGTTTCCGGTATCCGATCCAGGGAACCTTAGTCGCCATACGGTAAAATCCCTTCCGAATACCCCTGAAATTTCCTTCTATCAAATCAATATTAATATTATATTTATGAATACGATCGGATAAATGTTTTACCAGAATTCCGGCATACCATAACATTCCCAATAAAATGACCTCACCCCTGTCCTGAAATTTTATGATAGCCCAGCACAAGGTTATAAAAGGAGAAAAATAATACCAGAGAAAAAGGAAAATATCCAAAACACGGCCGATTTTCTTTAAGGAATGAAAAGAAACCATTTCTTGAAACATACGGCCGATTTGAAGAATCAATAGCCAAGTCAATACTGCAAAGAAGAGGACCCAGAACGCAAGGACCTGATAGACATAAACAAAATAGAACAGGAAAACACTTAAAGGCAATAGCCAGATCAAAGCCCGCATGTCTTTCCAATGCAGAAAATGCTCCTCCAATCCTAAGCGCTGGCGGATGCGTAAACCCGAGGTCCATTCCCTTTTAAATTCTCCCGCTCTCCCATATATTTTTACCAGATTCCGGATTTGTATCCGAATTTCCTCTTTCTCCGGAAGAATATGACTATTTGCCCTCCTCAAACTGGTCTCCATAAACCACGTAATGCCCGGGACCAGAATCAGTGCCAGGAGCAAATAAGCAACACGCCACAATAAGGAATCTGCAAATAAATAAATGACAACAACAGCACTTATAAACATTCCTCCCTGTAAAATCTTCATGCTCAAACGCTGTTCTCTCAGACGTCGTAAAGCATCTTCCAAACCGGAATAAAAAGTAGGGATAATTACTAAAGTCAATAAAGTACTCATCGTCAAGCCTCCTATAACAGTAATGGCAAAAGGAGCACCTAAACCGGCCACAAATTCACCTTTCCCCAGCGCTAAAGGTAACATGGCCACAATAGTCGTGATAGCAGTAATCAAAATAGGCCGCAAGCGGGAAATTCCTGCAATGATCAATGCCCTTTGCCTGCTGTTTCCCTGCCGTCTCAGCAAAGAAGTATAATCAATCAATATGATACTGTTATTCACTACAATGCCGATTAATATAATAAAGCCCGTCATGACATTGGCATTCATTACCGAATTATTGGTAAAAAGCAAAGCCAGTAAAGAACCAATTGCAGCTAAAGGAATAGAAAACATTAAGACTACAGGGGCACTAAGTGATTCGAAAACGGAAGCTAATATCATGAATATAATGACAAAAGCCGCGAATATCAGAAAAGTAAATTCTTGTGTATCCTCTTCTTCGTGTACGACTTCTACTGCCAAACCCGTTGGAATATCCGTCCGTTGTATCAATTCATCAATTTCCTGGCGGGCAGTTTCTAAAAATTCTTTGGATTCGTTTACATCCGACGAAAAACGGTAGCTGACTTCTATTTCTTTTTCCTGATTTACCCGGTTAATATTACCATGTCCACGCGTCAGATTAATGCTCCCGAAATTTTTTAATTCGATTAAAGAACCTTTCTCATTCCGAACGAACAGGTTCCGAAGATCTTCCAGCGTTCGTTCTGTTTTTTTATCTTCTTTTTCAGCCTCTGCATACTGTTTGTCTTTAATCAAAACATCATACTCTTCTTCTCCCGCTTTATATTTTATTTCTGTCGTATTTTCAGGCGCAAAATTAGTCAGTTCCGTCATGACATTGGCAGGGGTAAGATCGTATATCCCCATCAAATACTGATCAAATTGTATTCTGGATTCGGGTTTCCCCCGCGAAGTATTCACCCATGCATTACTTACATTCTCCAAATCATGAAGCTGATATTCCAGATATTCAGCTAAATTTTCCATTTTTTCAAAATCCTGTCCTTTGATGACAATCTTTTCGCTTTGGGTTCCCAATCCCATAAGCTTCAACAATTCTTGCCCTCCCCCAATCATAGCATTTCCGCCATCTCCCCTGAAATTTTCACTTCCGGTTTTAGCTTCCAGACTGATATCCCTTATCCGAAGCTGCCTGGCCTTAGCTAAAACTACATTCTTCAATTCAGTGAGATCTCTGTGATCCAGTTTTTCAAAATCCTCTCTTAATTTTATCGTTATATTAGCTTCTGCTGCATAAATTTTTGCTGAGATCTTTTCAACTTCCGGGATCTCTACCAAAACATCCTCATACCGGCGGATCATTTCGTCCGTACGTTCTAACGTATATCCCCCCGGAGAAGTGATATAGACATCAAAAGTATCTGTCTCTATCTCTTTTAAAGTGTTTAAAGTCAGCGTCAGCGATAATGCAACAGCAACCGCCAGTACAAGCAGGGAAATCAAAACAACCTGCGTTGGTTTGCGTAAGCAGATTTTTAAAATAGCAATGTAAATCTGTACGGGACGGCTATGTATGGAAAGGGTACTAAAATTTACCCGGTCTTCTCTCCGGGTCATAAAAAAATGAATCGCCATGGGTACCAGCAACAATGCTACTACCAATGAAACGGTAAGGGTAGCAATAATAGAAACTCCCACATGCTCACCTATCAATTTGATCATAAAATTATCGGCAAACAAAAAAGGAAGAAAAACAGTTATCGTCGTGAGCGTGGCTGCTAAAACGGACTTCCACACTTCTTTCGTCCCTCTGATTACAGCCTCTTCTTCCGAAACTCCGGTAGCCCGAAGCCGAAAAATATTTTCCATGACCACCACAGAATTGTCTAACAACATCCCTACAGCCAGGGCAATTCCTGTAAGAGTCAGGGTGTTTATAGTAATGCCGGCTAAATAAAAGAAATAAAAGGAAGAAAATACTGATATGGGTATCGCAAAAGCGATAATTGTAACAATCCTGAAATTACGCAGAAATAAATAAAGAATAAATATGGCCAGAATAGCTCCTGTAATTCCCAGATTTACAATAGTGTCTATATTATTACTCATCGTCTCCGCCACGTCCATATCCACCTGAATACTGACTCCTTTAGCTTCTAATTCTTTATTTAGCTGATCTATTTCCTTCCGTACCTTTTCAGAAAGATCGATGACATTTACCTGAGGGGATTTAGCTAAAATACATGTAATCTCTTCTTTACCATTTATACGGGAATAAGCCTCCTCTTCTTTAATACCGAAATTTATCTCAGCAATATCTTTCAATAAAACAGGTCCCTGAGCAACTACAATATTTCCCAAATCTTCTGTCTTTAGATATTCTGCAGTGACGTTGACAAAATACCGTTTATTATTTTCATATACCGGACCAGCAAATGTTTTTTCTGCCATATTTTTGCTGATAAGCGTACGAATTTGAGAACGGGTGATTTTCAAAGCTTCACATTTATCCTGATCTACAATAATTTCTATACTTTTCTGACGCCCTCCTATAACGGTCACTTCAGCTACCCCGTCAATATTTTCCAATACAGGAACAATATCGTGATCTGTAATATTCCGGACATAATCCACATCCTCTTCCCCCAGTACAGACAAAGACATAAATTGTGAGCTGACCATCCCGCCAGACATTTTATTGACAGTCGTCCTGAACTCTTCAGGTATATTCTTCGAAATTGTCTTGATTTTTTCTTCCAATTTCAGATAAGCATACTTTATATCGGTCCCTTTTAAAAAAGTAACCCTGATTTCTGCATTCCGGGGAGAAATACGCGTCTCTATCTTTTCTACACCCTCCAAAGTACTGATTACGCCCTCTATCGGAATGACCGCCTGATTTTCAATATATTTCGGGTCCAATTCTGTATTTGCACTAACATATACGCTTAATTCCGGTAATTCAGCATTCGGATATAATTCCATCGGAAGAAAACGATAAGAAAAATATCCCATCAGCGTTAATCCGATGAAAAGCATAGAAATCAGAACCCGGCGTTTTATTAATCTATCCATATTACATATCAAAATATCGCAAAGCCATAAAATCAGACTTCCCTTTTATCCCGAGACTTTGGTTTCCGATCAAAAATATAATATACACAAGGGATAACGATTAAAGTCAATACAGTAGAAGTCAGCAATCCTCCAATTACAGCCAAAGCCATGGGAGAGCGGAGAGAAGCTCCCTCTCCAAAACCGAAACACATGGGCAATAAAGCTAAAATTGTCGTGAGACTTGTCATGATAATGGGACGGATACGCTGTTGGGCAGCCTGCATAATAGCTTCGTTTAAAGATAATCCCTGATCCTTCAACTGATTGATACGGTCGACCAAAATAATCGAGCTGTTTACAGCTATACCAGCCAACATAATAATCCCGATAAAAGCCATCATATTTAAAGTCTGACCCATCAGTAAAAAGGCCAGTATACTTCCTACCCCCGCCAAAGGAATTGTCAACAGAATGGTAAAAGGATGCCTTAAAGATTCAAATTGTGCAGCCATAACCATATAAACCAATACAATGGATAAAATCAAAGCAAATCCCAAACCGTTGAAGGACTCTGCCCGCTTCTCTTCTTCCCCTGTTATTTTAGCTGAATATTTCGCCGGAAATTCCATTTCTGCAATACAAGCGCGTACAGCCGGAGTAACGTCACCTAAAGAATATTTTTTCTCCAGCATAGCCCTCACTTCTCCTACCCGGCTCTGATTATTTCGGATAACTTCCTTAGGAGCCGTCGTCACTAAAATTTCTGCAATTTCTCCCAACCGATATTTTTTTTCTCCCTGGTAAATTTCCATATTTTGTAAATTGGCCAAAGGGGTTTCCGGTACACGAATCCCAATATCTACAGGTTCTCCCTGAACATCATAGCTTCCTGCGCTTTTACCATTCAACTGATCATTGACTTGTTGAGCCACTGAGGCAATATCCACTTCATAAATACCGCTCCGCAGACGGTCTAAAGCAATATTCACTTCAGGAGAACCTTTCTCCATCGAAGTATTGACATCAAATAAACCTTCTACTCTTCCCAGCTTCAGTTTCAGCTCATCACACAATTGCTCCAGGATTTCGATATCATCCCCCCGGATTTCCACCACTAAAGGAGATCCCTCCGTCCCCAGAGCCGTCTGTAATGCAGATTGCTCTTTCTCATAGGTAAGTTCTACCCCTTCAGGCATATTCACATTTTCCCCCAAAGCCATAACCAAATAATCAGCATCTATTTTTGCCTCTGATTTCAGCTTTATCTTAATCTCCGCCTGATTTTCTTCTTTCGTATTTTTTCCGGATTCTGTATCCGTATGCGAGGGACCTACTAATGTATACATCCACTCAATGTCTTCTCCTCCCAACTCTCTAATCGTCTGCTCAATGGACTCAGCAGCATAGTCCGTACTTTGCAAACGGGTGCCCGGTTCCAAGGTAAGTTTCACATTCAATTCCCTCGAACCGGCTTTGGGCATAAATTCCATACCGATTAAAGGCAAGGTAGCATAACTACAAGCAATTAATATTACTGCCCCAAAAACGACGCCGTACCGATGTCTTAACAATTTCCCTACAAAATGCCCGTATCCTTTAATCTGAATAGATTTTATTTCCTTTTTATTCTGCCGGACAAAACAAGAAGATAGCATCGGTATAAATAACAGCGCTACAAAAAGCGAAGACAATAAAGAGAAAGTAACCGTCCAGGCTTGTTCTTTAAACAATTCTCCGGCAGCTCCCTGTATATAAACAATCGGGAGAAAGACGACAATTGTGGTTAAAGTAGAAGATGTAATAGCCCCCGATACTTCCGATGCACCCCGTATTGCAGCTTCTTTAGCCGTCAATCCATTTTCCAGATTCCGGAAAATATTTTCCATTACCACAATCGCATTGTCCACCAACATACCTGCTCCCAAAGCCAATCCTCCTAAAGTCATAATATTCATGGACAATCCGTTAAAATACATCAAATTAAATGTTGCAATAATCGAAATCGGGATGGAAACACTTACAATTAAAGTTGTATTAATACGGCGTAAAAAGACATATAAAACGATAACAGCCAAAAAGATTCCGATCAGCGCAGAATCTTTTACCTCACCTATAGAAGCTCCGATAAACTCTCCCTGATTACTGATAATACTGAATTCATATCCAGGCATACTTTTCCGTAATTCGGCTAATTTATCCTGAATATTTTCCACCACTTTTACTGTATTGTATTTGTTTTCTTTATAAATACTTATTCCCAGACAGCGGTTTCCGTTAAAACGGGTGATATTATCCGGTTCTTTATTTACCGAACGTATTGTAGCGACATCTTTTAAATAAACCGGAGCCTTGACTGCAGCAGAAGTCTGTATTTCTTCATTCTGACCGGTAGATGATTGTTTGAATGCCACGATGACATTACCGATATCTTCAATGTTTTTAAGTAAATGGACCCCCTTTATACTGTATTGGATATCTTCATTCACTATTGTTCCTCCGGAGACATTTTGATTGACACTTTCTATCTTACTGGCAATTGCATCTGCAGTAAGATTAAAAGCCTCCAGCATATAAGGATCAGTTTTTATTTCTATATAAGCATTTTCCTCACCGTTTAACTGAATATCCGCCACACCGTCTAAACGCACTAGTTCACTTCGCATATAATTCTCAGCAATTTTGCGGAGCTCATTCATATCGCTAATCTCATTGTGAGTCAACGCTATTGTCATCACCGGCGCAGCATTCACATCATAACGCGAAACATTAAAAGAAGTAATCTCCGTATTCTGGGAAACCGACGATAAACTACGCTGTAAATCCAAATATGCGGCATCCATATCCTGATCCCAACCGTATTCTACGGTAACCGTAGCCGAACCCGCCTTGCAAACACTGTTCACATTTTTTACCCCGTCCTGACGGGCAGCCAAAGCTTCTATATTTTCAACAAACTGTTTTTCCATTTCTTCAGGAGGTCTCTCACCTGCCTGAAGGTCAATATATAAGGCCGGATTTTTTAAATCCGGAAACAAGTCTGTCCCCAGTTTATTATAAGAAATGATCCCCAACAGACAGACTGCCAAGGTAATCATCAATACACTCACAGGATATTTTACTGCAAATCTTGTAATATGATTCATCGTCCAATACTTACTTTTACAGGGAGATATTTTATATTTCCTACCCTTCCGGTCTCCACATAAAAACTCGTTTCCCCTATTATTTCATAACTTTTACTTTACTTCTGTTTCTCAACCATTCATATCCTTTGACAACTACCTTTTCTCCCTTATTCAAACCTTTTATCACTTCTGTAAACTGATCATCGCTAATACCTGTTTCAATGATTTTCTCTTCTGCAGAAGAGCGATCTACTGTAAATACAATTTTATTTCCACGCCGGGTGGTAATGATTTCCTTGGGCACGGACAGAACCGAGTCCTTTTTTACTGTAACAACATCTGCTTTAGCAAACATTCCCGGACGTAATTTCAAATCCGGATTCTCGATTTCAATAAATCCGGCAAACGTACGGGTTTCCTCATTAACAGCAGGAGAAAGCTGCGTCAGCTTACCTTGCAAAGTATCCGCCTTGATATTATAATTAGTCACATTTACCTTTTGCCCTACTTTAACTTTCGTCATGACATTTTCCGGAAACTGGGTCTCCATATACATCTTACTGTAGTCCATTACTCCCAACATTACCGAACCGGAAGCAACTTCGACATTTTCAGTATAATAAGGCAAATTGACTATTACTCCCCGGAAAGGGGCTTTGATTTCCATCTTTCCCAGAGTAATGTAAGCATTTTCCAGCTCCAGCTTAGCATTGATAAAAGAAGTCTTGGCATTATTCACCTCTTTTTCGGTCGTCCCCCCTTTCTCCAATAAACTTTGCTGTCCTTCCCACTCCTTTTCGGTAATCTGGATCTGCAATTTTTTACTTTCCAATTGCACATTATTCTCGTATTCCTTATTTTCCAGACGAATAATGACAGCACCAGCTTCTACAATATCTCCCAGACGGTAAGGCTTTCCCGTCACCGGATTTTTCTGTAAACGATATGCACCGTTCATTTCCGATTTTATTTCACCGGTCTTTACGGCCTTAGCCGTTCCGGTCGTAGTAACATACTCTTCTATTGTCCGCGGGCGTACATCTTCTACCCAAACAGGAGTTGTGGTTTCTGACGATTGATTACTCCGGTCTCCCCCACAAGCATAGCACACAATTAGTAAAGCAATAACACCCACAAGGTTAGAATAACTATTCATATTATCTTATTTTTATATCGTATTGTAATTTTTTACTCTTTTTAAAACAAACTTCCCCTAAAACAACAGGTTCAACGCCTGCTACAAACGCCTCTATCTTACCAAGTTCATCGGCAAATAAGACCTGTTCGTCTCAAAATCCCAGAGAGTCTGTACCTTTAAATTCAATAACTCCAGTTTATACTGAATCAAGGCATTGGTATATTCCTGTTTCGCCTGAGTCAGCTGGGACTGATATTGCTGCAGATCCATACCGGACAGATTCCCGTTTCTGTATTTTTCCAAATTAATTTCATAAGTCCGTTCTGCATTTTCTATACTTTTTTTCTTGATATTAATCTGATTAATCAAAGTCGGTAAATTACGGCATATCTGCCGGATATTGATCACAATTTCCTTTTTCTGTTCTTCTAACTCGATTTCATCCGACTGCATAGCCAGTTTACTGGATTCAACCCGGGCTTTTTTAGCCCCCCAATCAAAAATCGGTATTGTCAAAGTCACCCCTATTTCTTCATTATCGGTCGGATTACTATATACATTATTAATTTTATTCCCTAAAGCATTTAATCCCACCCGGGCAGAAATATTTCCCTTAAATTCATTTTCTGCCTTTGCTTCTATAATTGAAAAGACATCCCGCTCCAAAGTTATTTTCCTTTCCCGCAATTCCATCCGCTGGTCCAATCCATATTTCACAGCATCATTTGTATTCACTGAAATAGGCGCAATTTCTGTATTAGGAAGTACTGCTATATCTTCGTCCAAAGATACTCCCAATAAAAGCTTAAAATTGTCTTTCGCATTTTCGTATGCGATCTCGGCAGAATAGACAGACGATTCACTATTGGCCATATTGACTTCTGCTTGAAATAATTCCTCTTTAGCTACTAATCCAGCCTCAACTTTATTTTTTATAATTTCATAATTCTGTTTTTGATTGGCATACTCATCCCTTGCAATCGATAAATCTTTAAACTTCTGGTATACAGAATAGAAATCATCTGTTACACTCTTTTCTATATTCAATTGCTTCATGGCATAGTTTAACCGGGCACTCTCCAAACTCAATTCCAGTTCCCGAAGTCTCATTTTAGTCCGGTTATAAGTAAAAATCGGCTGTTCTATCCGCAAAGAAATATCATGATTAAAAGCCGTACTTTTCCCTCCCGAAGAACGGTTTGAAGCATCCTGCCAGGAAACATTAGTAATCAAAGAAATGGTTCCGTCTGTCCATTTCACAGGCTGCACAATTCCTAAAGAAGCAGAAGAAGACATGGTCTTACTATCATACCATTTACTGTTATAACCATCATACCTATTACTCCGTGAATAAGAAAACGGATTCACATCCAAAGAAAACTGAGATTTTAAAGAAGCTTTCTGCGCCTGCAAGTTCAACTCATTCTGCTGTAAACTCAATTTACTTTGTACCAAAGTAGGACTATTTTCAAACGCAATTTTCAATGCCTTATCCAATGTCAATACCTCCTGTGCAAAAGCTAAGCTCCCGCATATCAAAAAAATGGCAATAAACAAAATGTATCTGTACATCTCAATTCTTATTAAACTTTATCATTATTTCCCAGGCATTATTATTTCACCTCTAGCACTATTATTCCAGACAATTATTCCTTTTTTATCAAAGTAAATTTTAAAGCGTCCGCCATAACAAAAAGAGCGGAGACATTATCTGAAAGCGTCACAGAAACTTCCCCGGCCGGGAAATAAAAACTCCCTAAAGACACCCATCCTTTTTCCTCCTGCCCCAAATCCACTGAAATTTCTTCTTCCTCTTCCTCGTATCTGACTACATAGGTCTGGGTGTGACCTTCATGCCCCCGGTTTCGCCTTCTCCAATTCCAGGTCTCAAACTTTGGATTCCATATAAATACTTCATAATAATTGTCTTTCGGTATATCCGTTACCCATTGTACTTTATTTGCCCCGGAACCCTTTATTTTATATACGGCGGAATGCACCGGCTCTCCGTAACAATTGCTACCTATTACAGCTGTCCACTTCGTCGGAGGCCGCCAGGGAAAGAAATTTTTATATTTATCCTCCTCTTCCCGTTTAAACCAATCTTTTAATTTATGCCGGGTATTCGCTTCCAAAATACGGAATCCGGCATCTTCATTATCTACAATAATTTCCCCCGGACCTAAAGTAAACGGAAGAGTGTCCACCGGGAATAATCCCGTCAACGTATCTTTTACTTCCTGATCTACTTTCGAAAAATTAAAATCATATTCGCTCGGTAAATTAGCCGAAATATTTGTATTTATACTTACACGCCCCGGACGCTCATCGTTTATTATTTTCACCTCCCAGGCACTCTGACCCGGAATAATATAATTATGAATAGTATTACTTGTTTCCGTGTTTCCCCTGCCCGGACGGAAGCCCCCCGGACGGCCACCGCCTTCCTCAATCTTTACCGTTACTATTCCGTCAACTTCCGAACGGTTATATACTTTAAAACGTACCTGATATTTTGTAAAATCATCCACTACCACACTGCCGACCTCTACGTCATTTAACTTCAGCTCAGCCGGATGATCCCCGGTATACCACTGATGGATAAAAGGAAGCAGATCGATTCCAAACTGCTTTTGAAATAAACAGGTAAATTCTGTAAGGGTAACCTCTTTAAAAATATGATTTTCATTAAATGATTTTAAAAAAGTTTCAAATTCCCCGACCGGAACCTGAGCCGTAATAAAATACTTTAAAGCATTACTTTTTAATTTCAATATTTCATAAAGTACCTGAGGTTTCAGATTTTTATCCGATAAAGCCGTCTGAAAATTATGATCACGCAAATAAATAACAGCCCGCTGCGGATCTGTAATAAAAGGACCGAAAAACCATCCTTTTTGCGTATTTTCAGTTATATTCTGCATGATATTAAACGCAACATTCATTATCGGGTAATCTGTATCCGACAAAAATCCCGAAAAACCATAAAACATTGGTCCTATATTCCACTCATTAACTTCCGAAGATTTCATCCAGGCATTCCCCTCGGAGGCATTCGCATTTATAAAAGTTGTTTTGACATAATTTTTCAACATTCCTGCCTGAATATCCTTTTTATCCAGCAATTCTCCTTCCTCCCGCCAATCCTTCAACCGATGCCCCATTGCCCGGAAATCCGCCTGCGTCCTCAGACCTCGTTCAGGAATAAATACGATCTCCGGCACAAGGTACTCGGTATTGCTTTTCCAGTTCCGGACATACCCGGCAAACGATAGAGGAACCTCTGCAATACAAAATTTCCTGAAAGGATAATTTCTATTTTTGGCTACTTCCAAATCGGCGCGAATTTCACGAATCACGGCAGGCAATGTATCTTGTACGGCATCAAAATAAGTCATAAAATCATCATGCCCGCGGAAATAATAAAGTTCATAATCTGTAGAATCGACCGTAACTGCCTTTGTCTCATAATCTCCGATTGTCAGACTTATCCCAGGAAAAGGTACAGTATCTTCAAATATAATTTTTCCTTTTTCATTATTCATCTTCTTTCCCTGAGACAGAACAGCTTTTTCTCCGCTGTAATAAACTGTAAGCTTATATTTAGTAAAATCTTTCCGGATATGATAAGGTTTAGCCGGAGACACCGGAGACTCTGCAACCGGATACCAGATACATTCAGGAGTCAACAGGACATAATTATTATTTAAAAAAGCATATCGTTTACCGTAACGGAAATAAAAGGTTTTTCCCGCCGGATTACTAAAATAATCTTCCTGTCTGATATCCGTGTAACAAATATTTTCTGTTACCGGCCCTTCATATTTCAATGTATATTCAGCTTCTTCCCCGGGTTCTAATTTTTGAAGGATTTCTATAACTTGCTGTTCCCGTCTAAAATTTATTTTTTTTCCTTCCTGCTCAATAACGGTAACTTTTAAGCCCGGATTCAAAAATAAAATCACCGACTCTATACCTTCTTTTTGCTTATTGCGGACAAACAGTTTACTTTCCGCCTCTAAACGTTCCCCATCGGGAGTAATATCGATTTCGTGAGTGATTATATCCACTTTCGGCCGGTCCGCATACGCGTTAAAGAGGGAAGCATATTCTTCTCTTGCTACTCCTATCCGTTTAAAATGAAGCACATATACAACACCTGAAACTCCCCCTGCCAATATCAGCAATACAGCAATCAAATTTATCATAAGCGTCTTCCAGGGACGATGAGGCAGGCGTTTTACCAAAGTAATCGTCAGACAAATAAAACCAATAGCCACTAATAAATAAACCGATCGTTGTAATAAAAATAAGAAAAGAGAAGGATGACCCGTTATGTCTGAAAAAATTGTAGGAAGAGATATCCCGAAAAAATCAAAAACACCGTATAACCGGTCCTGTAAATAAAAGAAAACCATACCCGTAATTCCTAACATTACCATAAAAGTCACGGCCTGATTTTTTACTACGCACATCACTGTGAAAGAAAGTCCCAATACAAACCATAAAGAAGGGATAGAAAGGGTAAACAGGTAAAATAAGTAAGGAAATATACTAAAAGGAGAACGGCTAATGACTAGATTAATAAATAAAGCGATCAACAAGGTGATTAAATTTAATCCAATAAAAACCCGGGTAATTCCCCATACCTTTCCTATAATATAATCCGCATTACTCATAGGACGTACATAGATTACCTCTGCTGTATCCAGTTTTTTATCCCGTTTTAAAAAATTCCCGGCTAAAAATATTACAATTACAGACTGGGCAATATTATAGAGGTAAACGGTATAGAAAGGAATCAGTGAAGTTGCTCCTACATAATTCCAGGTTTCACTGTATTTCCAGAATAAAAAAGTAAAATTACTCAATTGAGCTATTGTGAGAATAAACAAAGCCAATACTGCGAATATACGAAATAACCAACTCCTCTTCAAGAGCTTTACTTCATATCTGGCAATCATATTTATGGCATGAATATTCATAATCAATTCATTCAATATCCGGAGTCCGTAATTTTATCTTATTTCAAATAATTTTGTCAAAACCCACTCCCCCCAATGTGAATCTGAGCTTACAAGTATTTTTACTTAAATAAATCTCCCCCTTCTTCCCGGTCCGCGTACATATCCATTTTATCCTGCAAAAGATAATCCATAAAATAAACATAAGCATGCTCGATATTCGGAGGAACCGTTTTCCCCTCAAAACCTTCCGGAGCCTCAGCCACAATTTGTATATCCCAACCTCCGTCGGAAGGAATGGTTGAAATAATCGGATATTTCTCTTTGATTCCCTTAAATTCCAGATCGGTTACAAAGATTTCCCATACTTTCCCTTCCGTCATTTTAATCATTTCATCCGGAGAACCTTCAAACCGGAGTTCCCCTTTGTTCAATAAAGCCAGTTTTTTACAGGTACTGGAAATATCACCTACAATATGGGTAGAAAGCAGGATAATGACATCTTTATCACTGATATCCGACAAAATATTCCGGAACCGGATTCTTTCCTCGGGATCCAAACCCGTAGTCGGCTCATCTACAATAATGACTTTCGGATTTCCAATAATAGCCTGAGCAATCCCCAAGCGTCGTTTCATTCCACCAGATAATTTATTCGCCCACCGGTCGCGGACTTCAAATAAACCTACCTTTCGCAGCATCTCATCCACGATTTCCGCACGTTTTCTCTTTCCCCGCATACCAGCCAAACCCGCTCCGTAATCTAAAAACTCCCACGTTTTTAATTTCTCAAAAAAACGAAAATCCTGTGGTAAATATCCTAAAACAGAACGAATGGCTTTTCTATCCTTCGCAATATCGTAATCATCAAAATATACCGTACCCGAAGTAGCACTCTGCAGTAAAGTCATAATCCTCATCAGAGTCGTCTTTCCTGCACCATTAGGGCCCAGCAAACCAAACATCCCCGGCTCAATCTCCAGATTCAGCCCGCTCAATGCTTTATGCCCATCCGGATAGATTTTGGTTAAGTCCTTAATTTTTATTCTCATTATTTAGCACTACCTCATTGAATGCCATAAAAATAGCAAATTACAAATCATATTCTGCCACTTTTACGTCTTTTAATATTATAATAACATTTTGACATAAATTATACACCAAAGTTTATCTACATAAAAAGAGAATGTAAAAATATCAGCCTCAGATCCCCTTCCCGGAAAAAAGAAACACTATATGAGGAAGAATTAACCGAAAACTTCCCGAATGACTCTTATGCTTTTAATATTAAAATCAGTATTCAGATGGATGCTGAGAAATAACAAAATAATATCCAAAAGTATACTTCGGCTTTTACGGTCCAAAGGGATATCCCCTAATTCTTCCACCTGACAAGTACATAATTTATGAATAATCTGAGCTGCATTAGGACCAGAAACATAAGTATCCCTTCCGCCAGAAGGAATAAAAATCCCACCGTTTATATCCAAAACATACCCTTCTTCATATGTAGAGGTATCTATTTTAAAACCAATTAAAGTTGTCAAACGATACAAAAAAAATAAATTAAAATTAGCAACATCTTTCGTTGCCGTATTTAAATATTCCAAGGATCGGAAAATGAAATCAAAAAGATCTGTATTTTTTTGCTCATTCCTCAAAATCAGATCCAGAACTTCTCCCCATAACAAGGCAATATTCATTTTATAAACATCAAAATATACGGCTGAAAGATTTGCCAGGGAAGTAACGGATTTCAACTTATACAAACTCGACTTTTCTGTATAAAATATCTCAGCTTCAACAACTTGCATCAAATGAACAGTACAATTTTTTTTCTTGAAAAAAGAAGAAGGTGTGATGAAGGAAAGGTATCCTTTCTCTTTCGAAAAAGCGCGTACAATTTTCTGATTATCTGAAAATTGAAACGTTTTCAACACAATTGCCTGAACGACCTCCATCCCTACTGTTAATTTTTTATTTTCGACTGAGAAATTCTGCTAATTTACTGACAGCCCGTCCCCGATGACTAATTTGGTTTTTCTGATCCATAGGCATTTCAGCAAAACTTTGCCGGGATCCCTCCGGACAAAAAATGGGGTCATATCCGAATCCGATTTCTCCTTGCTGTTGTTTTAAAATTTTGCCTTCCACTCTACCTTCAAAAAAATGTTCTTCTCCGTCTAAAAGTAAAGCAATCACTGTTCGGAACCGGGCTTTCCGGTTTTCTTCCCCCTTCATTTCATCCAAAACTTTACGCATATTGGCTGCTGAATCTTTCGCAGGCCCGGCATAACGTGCAGAATATACACCCGGGCGATTCCCCAAAGCCTCTATTTCCAAACCGGTATCATCTGCAAAACAATCGTATCCGTAATGCTCTTTTACATAACGGGCTTTTTCTAAAGCATTCTCCTGCAGGGTTTCGTAATCTTCCGGTATTTCTTCCCGGCAACCAATCTGTTCCAAAGAAACAATTTCGTATTTATTTCCCAGCATTTGTGTAATCTCTTCTAATTTATGCCGGTTGTTTGTAGCAAATACTAATTTCATCTGTACTCTATTTTCATACAAAGATACGAAATAATAGATTGAAATTCGTTCAAAAGTTAAAGGTATAAATATCATCTTTTAAGGAACAAAAGTTAAATGCTCCGCCGATCACTGAAAGTGTGGATCATTATTCGTATTCTGGCTTCCCGTCATACTTTTATAATTTCTGAACAATCTTCTGTAATATCTTCTAAATCCTTTATCTTTGCAGGATTCAAAATGATCGGAATGGAAAAAGGAGTTGTGATAAAATCGACAGGGAATAATTATTGGGTAAGGAAAGAGAATGGTGAATTGGCAGAATGCCGCATCCGGGGGAAATTCCGTCTTCAGGGCATCCGCACCACCAATCCTATTGCTGTGGGAGATGTGGTAACGTTAGAAAAAAGTAATGAAGGATATGTTATTACTCACATCGGCGAGCGCCGCAATTATATTATCCGGAAATCGACAAATCTCTCTAAAGAAGCTCATATTATTGCTTCTAACGTCGATCAGGCATTTTTAATCACCACAATCAATTATCCGGAAACATCAACTGTATTTATTGATCGTTTCCTGGCCACAACGGAAGCTTACAATATTCCCGCTCTGCTCCTTTTTAATAAGGTAGATCTTTATAACGAAACAGACCGGGCAAAACTGAATTATTACACAGCTGTTTATACCCGTATCGGTTATACCTGTCTGGCAGTCTCTGCAATTACCGGAGAGAATATGGATTTGCTAAAGCAATTATTACAAAATAAAACCAGTGTATTTTCAGGAATATCCGGAGTAGGAAAGTCTACACTTATTAACTCTATAGAGCCGGATTTGAATTTAAAAACAGCCCTTATTTCAGAAGCCCACCATACAGGCAAACACACTACTACTTTTGCAGAAATGTTTCCTTTGTCAAATGGAGGATTTATTGTCGATACTCCAGGTCTGAGAAGTTTTGGAATGATCGATATGAAAAAAGAGGAAATTTCTCATTTTTTCCCGGAAATATTCCGCATCTCGGCTAAATGCCGTTTTTATAATTGTACACATATTCATGAACCCGGATGTGCCGTTTTGGAAGCTTTGCAAACCGGAGAAATCAGCGATAGCCGGTACTGGAGCTATCTGAGCATGATGGAAGAAAACGGTGAAAAATACCGATAGACTTTATTTATAAAGTAGAATACACAAAAAAATCCGTCTTTTTCGGTTTCCCGATAAACGTAAATTCCTGACTTATTTTTCCACCCCTGGACGAATAACAATTCAATACCATTTTATTTTCCTGATTCTGCAAAGGTATCCGCCGATAAGAAACTGTATAAGGAAGCGTTTGCCAATTCCGGGTATCTGCCTTTTCTGTCGCCGCATTGGCTAATCCGACAAAAAATCCGATCCATTCGTTTTGCTTGGAAGCCGCATACTGTATTCCCTGTTTAGTCGCCACCCGTAGCAAAGAAGTAGAAAATTCCCTCAACATTCTATCGTGTAATGTCTTAAACGCAATCTGGTTAATATCTTCCGCTATTTCTAAACCATAGTTTTGTCCTTTATAATTTATATCAGCCTGCGTATACTGAAGAGGTCGTTCTACATATTTCGGAAAAACAGCCCGGACAATTTTTAAATCTGCCAAGGAATTCTGTTCATCAGCAGAATATCCAGCCCCCCAGAAAAATGGGAAAGTCAGTCCGTATTCAGCATTGTGAAATACAATTGCCCCGTCTCCTCTCTTTTCTTTTACAAAATTAATACCCCATTCCGACTTTACAGGTCCCAATCCATTCAGCCAAAAGAAAATCAGTTGTCCGTAAGGCGGCGGAGCCGTATACCGGTATTGCTCTCCAAATTCAGTTTCATACTGCTTTAACTCGCTGGTAAAACCGCACAAATAAGCCGTTCTCATCAAATCCTGCTTCAACTGTTCAGGGGCTCCCAACCCAAAATTCTTCTGATAATCCGTTTGATACGTCTCAAAAGCATTCCGGTAGGCAATAAAAGCATCATTATAGTTTCCTGAAGCATCGTAAATCAGTCCCATTAATAAATGAGCAAAAGCATCCTGTTGGTAGCGATTTTTATGATCCGGATATTTATCATTCAATTGCTGCAATTTAATATTGATCTTCCTCACTTCTACCAAAGCGCCTTCCATATCCCCCATTTGAAGATAATTCATGGATTTATAAAAATTCACCATGATTACTTCAAAATCTTCCGGTTTATAAGGAAGTATCTCCGGATTACTCAAAAGCACTGCTGCCTGAAGGGCCGGATTTCTTACCTGCTCATCTATCAAGTTTTCCGCCGTCTCAAAAGCCTGATTACTTTCCTTCGGATGACCGGCCATAAATTCCACATAGCCCAAATTCAAATAAAAGAGAATTTTATTTTTCCCTCTTGCCATCTTTTTGTCTTTCCGCAACAACTTATCTGCTTTTTCAAAATTTCCGGTCTCCACCGTCTGTTGGAATTCCGATGTCCTTTCATACCAGGTTGCACAGGATGAAAAAAGAAATAAACTGCATATAACAACAACAAAAAGACGTATCATACCTCAAAGCTATTTATCTGTATACTGAAAGTTTCTATTCCGTTATTATACAGGCCTTTCAACTCCTTCGTTTTCTTTTCCAATCAGATTTATGGAGAACGTACAGATGATAATGTGACTTCCTTCTGTAACAATCTTCAAAGCCCTTAACATGCTCAAAGGTATTTAAAAACGGTCGGACACTGTTTTCTTTATCTTTTTGTCACCCATCCACACGATTTCACTAGTCTCTAAATCCGTTAATTCCAAATTAATCTGGTAAGAAACAACTTTATTTTTTTTGTAAGAATCGACAATACTGTTAATAGTCCCCTGAAGCATAAAGTCGGCTCCCAATTCACGGCCCCATTTTTTTGCAGTTTCCAAAGATACGTACCCTTTATTCTGATCTTCCCGTTCTGCCCTCAATTCCTCCCGCTTCGCGCCAGCCTGCACTAAACGTACATTACCATTATCCAAAATAGCTTTTTCAATATCTTTAATAAAAGTTTCTGCATCTATATGTTCATGGCTTTTATTCTGTATGGTCCCAACGACAACGACCGGAAGTTTTCCACTATGCGTACTCTCGTAATTCAAAATCCACCTCCCGGATAATAAATCCTGAATCATATTAGCAGATACCAAACGGGAATCAGTATCATTCCATCTTCCGCTTAAATCCACCACTTCGTTACTATCAATACGGACTACTTTCCGATTAGAACTACAACTGATAAACGAAAATAAAAATCCCCATGCCAAAATTATAAATACTATTTTTTTCATATACTCTGTTTTAAATAAGTTTATTTTTATACGTTTATTTCTGATACTGTTACCGGAGTTTTACAGCTATTTTCTATTTTACAACTTTTATGCCAATCATCTGTCGACAGTACCGGAATCCGATCCGAACCATCTATAAGACCCTCCCTATCATAATTCCGGTCTGACTGGGAATTTTTTTCATGTACGCCGACAAAGGCAATTTTGATAAAATTACTTTTCCCATACTGCTGGAAGCGTGTAAAAGATATACTTTATCCCCTTTTTTTACAGCTATTCCTACATGTGAGGTATCCAGTCCCTTAATACCGGTAGTAATTAAAATAATATCTCCGGACTGTATGTTATCTTGAATCTCCTCAATAGTATTCTTAGGTATATAAAAATACGTCCTTTTACAAATAGACTCCTCTATTTGTTTCATTTGAGGTATTAAAAGCGAATCCCGGAGAAAAGCCGGATACCTGAAATAGTTTTTCGTCATAAAAAAGATATTCAGCGGATAATCAATCCCTCCGCATTCCCGGGTAATATCTTTCAAATACCCCTGCCGCTGCATTTCATATAACCAATCACCCGAATAATGAAGTCTCGAAGCATATCCATCTATTTTTCCATCCCGGTACCGTATTTTCCTTAGATTATCTATAAATAAAGGAATAGCTGATTCTTCATAAACATCTAGAAAAGCCAGAGCTAAGGTATTCTCAACAAAAGTCACACAATCCAGTTCCCTTAAATTAACAATCAGTTCTTCCTGTAGCTTTCCCTCTAATGTCCCAGCCCGATAAGGTCTTTCTAAAAAAAATATCCCGATTAAAGGAATCCGTTCATGGACCGGTAAATGAGCCAGGTTCCGGACACGGGCATAACTCCAGAAATCTTTCAGGACCAAACTGTCCGCTGCTTGCAAAGGATTAGCTTTTAATCCTATCATTCCGCTGATCCACAAAAGCAAAAATAATCCAATCGTTCTCATCGTTTTACTGATCCTTCCACTTTACAAAAGGAGATTTTACCAAAAAAGAATTATAATAACAAGGGTTTCCTGTGACTTCTTTTCCCAACCATTCCGGTTTTATAAAAACCTCATCTTCCGATAAAAGCTCTATTTCTGCAAGTATCAGACCTTCGTTATCCCCATGAAATTCGTCTACTTCATAAAGATGATCTCCTGCCCGGACGAGATAACGGGATTTATCGATTACTCCCGGTTCACAAATTTTCAACAGTTCCCGCGCTTCTGCCGGTAAAATTTCCTTCTCCCATTCAAAGCGGCTTACCCCTTTTGCATCCGACTTTCCCTTTATCGTCAGATAAGCTTTTTCTCCATACAGCCTTACCCTTACAGTCCTTTCCGGCAAAGAAGACAAATACCCCTGCACAATAGGCACAACCTGATAAGCAAAAGATTTAAATTCCCCTTTCACCAGAAACTTTCGCTCTATCTCTTTCATTTTCACTCTTTTTATAAGCTTGAACTATTTTACAAATATAAAGAAAAAGGAAATGCTCCCCAAGTTCCCGGTCATTTTCTAACTGCAAATAACGAAAGCCCTAAAAGGTATCTTTTTTCAGACATAAAAAAACTGCCAGAAACTAAATTCTGGCAGCTTATTTCTATTATAATATCCTAAGTTAAATAGCCGTACTGAATTGTTCCAGAAAACGGATATCATTTTCAAAAAACAGACGTAAATCTTTTATTCCGTACTTCAACATTGTAATACGCTCAATTCCCATTCCCAAAGCAAAGCCTGTATATTTTTCTTTATCAATACCATTGAGTTCCAATACATGGGGATCCACCATTCCACATCCCAAAATCTCTAACCAGCCGGAACCCTTACATACGTTACATCCCTGCCCGTGACAAAGCGTACAGGATACATCCATCTCTGCCGAAGGTTCCGTAAAAGGAAAATAGGAAGGACGAAGACGAATCTGTGTATCCGGACCAAAAAGTTCTTTGGCAAAATAAGTAAGCGTTTGCTTTAAATCGGCAAAAGATACATTTTCATCGATATAAAGTGCCTCAATCTGATGGAAAATACAATGAGCCCGGGCAGAAATAGCTTCATTTCGGAATACTCTTCCCGGAGTTACCAAACGGATAGGCAATGCATGAGTCTCCATATCCCGGACCTGTACAGAAGAAGTGTGTGTATGCAAAACAATGTCAGGATGTTTTTCTATGAAAAAAGTATCCTGCATATCCCGGGCAGGATGTTCTTCCGGAAAATTCAATGCTGAAAAATTATGCCAGTCATCTTCAATTTCAGGACCTTCGGAAATAGTAAATCCTAATTTATCAAATATAGATAGAATTTCATTCCGTACGATAGACAAAGGATGCCGTGTTCCCAAATGTATAGGATCGCCCGGTAAGGTAAGATCTAAACCTGACTTTCCGCTATCAGAATCGCAAAGCTGCTCTTTTAATTCATTAATTTTATTCAAGGCAACCGTCTTCAGTTCATTGAGCGCCTTCCCGATCTCTTTCTTCTGTTCCACAGGCACGTTCTTAAAATCCTCAAATAAAAGAGCAATGGTTCCTTTTTTACTCAAATGCTTGATCCTGAATTGCTCTACTTGCTCAGGAGTTTCCGCCGTGAAAGCATTTATTTCCGACGTCAGTTCTTTAATCTTATCTAACATTTGTATCTTCTTTTAATTACCGAGGCTACAAAGTTAGAAAAAATATGGAGATTGTACTACTCTGAATCAAAAGGAGCCTCAAAAAGTCAGCTGAAGTTTAGTTGTTGTTTTGTTTTTTTAATCTGTTTCTCCATTGTTTTAATTGGGGATAAACCAAACAACCGATAATAGCCCCCAGAACATCCGCCAATAAATCCAGCATGTCTCCGCTCCGTTTGAAAAAATACTCCTGCAATAATTCGATGATTCCTCCATAGATAAATGCAATACTAATCGTGATAAGATATATTTTTCTCCATGTCAAACGGGTTTGATATTCTAATTCACCGCATAGCAAAATAGCCATAATGAAAAACAGTCCAAAATGAACAATTTTATCAAGGTGTGGAAAACTCCATTGAGGATTAGGAATATTCTCTCCCGGAATAGCACACAAAACAAAAATAACTAAAGCCCATATTATATTACGGAATAATAGAATATAGTTTTTCCTTGTCTCCGCCATATCATTCATTCAATATCATTATTTTCATTTTTACGTCTTTAAAAGGACGATTGTTTTCGTCAGTCGGTAAAGCTGCTATTTTATCAATGACATCTAACCCTTCTACAACTTCCCCGAACACTGTATATTCTTTGTCTAAATGATGCACTCCCCCCAGGTTTATATAATCCTGTTTTTTTTGCTCCGACATATATATTTTATCCGGATTGGCATTCCATTCAAAAGCAATATCTTTTTTTATCTTTTCTGCAATTTCCCGAAATTCTTTTACTTTATTTAACTTACGAAGGGAATCCAGAATTACTTTTTTCTCAGGTGTATAATATTTACGGTTTATCGCATTCTTTATAGGAGCATTAACCGATTTTTCAATCAGTTCTAACTCCTTTTCAGTGTATTTTTTCCCTTGTACAATGTAAAACTGGGAAATGTCAGATTCCTTAAAAAAGTTTTCCCGGTCAGGCTGGCGAGGTGCAGCCAAAGCACCTTTTTTATGATAATGTTCCTCTTTAATTTCCGCATCTATAGTCATTGGCTTTCCAAAACCGATAAATTGACCGGCGATTGCATTCCGGCTGTCTGAAGATCCTCCCTGAATCATAAAATTCCGGATCACCCGGTAAAACAAAGTTCCGTCATAATGACCTGTCTTTGCCAAACGAACAAAATTATCCCGGTGTTTAGGAGTATCGTTGTACAATTTTATTTTCATATTTCCCAGATTGGTTTCTATCAAAGCCATTACTTCTTTTTCCTGAGCATACAAGAAAAGGGGAAATATAAATAAGAAACTGAATATCCATCTTTTCATAACTTATTTTTATATGTTCTGATCTCTGAATTGAATTTACATTCCTTACACTAATTTTTTTATCAAATATTTAACCGGGAAATAGGATGCAATATAACCGATCAATAAAACAGTCAATAAAATAAAAGCAATGTCTCCGAACACCAATTTGACCGGATAAGCTTCTATTATATAATTTCCTTCCCCCAGTTTGATAAAACCAAATGTCTGCTGTAAAAAACAAATCAATACCCCTAACACCAATCCGACAAAGGCACCTACATAAGTGATTAAATTTCCTTCTGTCCGGAATACGGAAATAATTTTTGGGGAAGTCATCCCCAAAGCCTTATAAGTTGCCAGATCTTCTTTCTTATCTAAAATGAGCATTGAAATTGATCCGACAATATTAAAAGAAGCAATAAACAGTATGAAAAGTAATATTAAAAATACAACCAGCTTTTCTGATTTCATCATTGCGTAAAAAGAACGGTTTATTTCATACTTATCTTCTACTTTAAAATTTTCTCCGCTTATTTTTTGTAACTGAACTTTTATTTTCTTTAAAATTTCCGGATTTTTTAATTTAATCTCTATTTTTGAAATCTGATGATCTAAACGAAATAACTTGCGGGCAAAATTAATATCAGTGAGAATGTATTTACTATCAACTCCTTGCTGTGAAGAAAAAAAACCAGCAGGAAAGACAGATTCTGTATTTAAAGCAGCATTCAAAGAAGAAGCTTCTTTATTAGGATAATAGAAGACCAGAGGAGTTAAATAATTCAGTCCGATTCCTAATTCTGCAGCTACCCCCTGCCCTACAACAGATGTGTAGAGATCCCCTTCCCGCAAATGAAATTCCCCTTGTATTATGTTTTCCTCTAATCCGGTCACTATCCCGTAATCCGGTATAACCCCCTTTACAACTACCGGCTTCAGACGATCCCCATATTTTAATAAAGCATTTTCTTCCACTACCGGATTAAAATAGTCAATATCGGAATGAGCAAGAAGAGCCCGATAAGCCAAACTATCAAAATTCGCAAATTTTCCTTTTACCGGAGAAATAATCAAATCAGGAGTCATACTGTCTGTACTTTTCTGTAAAATCAAATCAATTCCGTTAAAAACAGAAAGGATTACAATCAAAGCCGTCGTACCAATTGCCACTCCCGCTACACTGATAGCAGAAATAATGTTTATAGCATTTTGCTTCTTTTTAGAAAAAAGATAACGACGGGCAATAAAAAAGGACAGCTTCATTTATGCTCTTTTTAAATGAGTTTGATTTTAAGACCTCTATTAAATTAAAACTATTTTTATTCCTGCTATGCCCCGGTCCGGAAACAATCTATGTCCAAAAATCGCAAATTATTTCAAAAGTTCGTCTATTTTTTCAATATAATCCAAACTATCATCTACAAAAAAACGCAATTCAGGAATAATCCGCATTTGTTTCCCTACTTTTTTACCCAAAATAAACCGGATCATTTTATTTTTTTCATTCAGATTGTTCATTGTCGCTTCTACACTCTCTGAAGGAAAAATACTTACGTATACCTTAGCATACGAAAGATCGGGACTCACTCTTACTTTAGTAACCGAAACCATTGCTCCCGCTATTATCTCCCTGCATTCTTTTTGAAACATTTCACTTAAATCCCTCTGTATCAAACGGGAAACCTTATTTTGCCTGATCGAATCCATCACTTAATTATTTTATATGATAAAAATTTCTACAAATATACTATAATAAATTCATTATTTTATTACATTTGCATCCGCAAACAAACGAGATGTAGCGCAGTTGGTAGCGCGCCACGTTCGGGACGTGGAGGCCGCTGGTTCGAGTCCAGTCATCTCGACCAATTAAAGGCAATTGACAGGTAACGTGTCAATTGCCTATTTTTTTGTAGAAAACTTTTAATACATTCGGGATAAACTGACTGAGCTAAAATTTTCCTAGATTTGTAGAGTTAAAAACAGTCGGCTAAGCTATTCTAAGGAATATGTCGAAGAAGCCGAGGAATCCTTAAACATATTCAGAGTAACATATCGAAAAAATCCGGAATCTTTAAGTGTATCACTGGTAATAATGTCTACACAAATTAGCAATAACGAAAGTTATATCATCAAAATCTTACAATAACGTCAAAATTCCAGACATCCCGGTCCAAAGCTGGAGACACTGATAATCAGTGCATTTTTGTTTAAAGTTGACAAATTTGTAAGAAGTGGACAAAATTGACCTTTGAAACACATGTCCTCAATAAGGAATAGTGTTTCAAAAAGAAAAGGTTTCCCGAAAACGAGTAATTCCCTATTTTTGTTATTTTGTAATGAATAAATCAGAAATAAAAGCGTCATCTGATAAAGGCTTCTACCCGAATAATACAAATTTTTTTCAGTGGTAATATACTTTAAACGGAATATGCTATAATTTCAGCTGATTATCCAAAATCCCTTTAATAAAAGCACTAATAAAAATACCTGCCTTAAATTAACCTTCAGTTTTTCCGGATTTCGTTTTTCATAAACATTTAGAGCCAAATCCCTTACTGCTACTTTTCAACCTCATAATCGTTCGTAGCCCTCTATTTTTTGTTCCCGATAATTTCTATTTTAAGTAATCCATAATTATTTGTTCTAAAGCCTATTAAACCGATGTTTCACTTTTTTTCTGTGGAGAGTAAATGAAAATTACACAGTAGGGCACGTCCCTAGTGTGTAGTTTTTTTTGTGGGAGAAATTTTGTAAATTTGTATATACTGTGCGGGAGTGAGAAGACGACTTTTCCATTTTTTCGAAAGGCCTTCCGGTATGAATGATCGTATCGTCAAATTCTAAGAGTAATTTTATGGAATATCATCCTATCTATAATTATTATTGTGACGAAAGCTGTCATCTGAAAAACGACGGAAAGCAATATATGATCCTGGGGTATATTTCTGCGCCATACCAGCGGATAAAAAAATTAAAAGAAGATATTAAGGAACTCAGAAAAAAACATAAAAATTCACTTGAAGTAAAATGGAGTAATCTCAATGCCTGGAATTATAATTTTTATGCCGACTTGGTGAATTTCTTTTTTGACCGTTCGGATATCCGTTTCAGGGCTATTATTGTAGATAAAAAACGGTATATAGCCGCTAAATGTAACCACGACTACGACCGTTTTTATTATCTGATGTATTATCAGCTTATCTACCATTTATTAGATACAACTTCTACTTACAATATTTATCTGGATATAAAGGACGACCTCAGTTCATACCGGATTGAAGAACTGAAAAAAATTCTAAACGTACATATGGGAATTATTGAAAAAATTCAGCACGTCCGGTCACATGAAGTGGATTTACTCCAATTGTGCGATTTATTTATCGGCGCCTTATCTTATAATTTAAACAATACGGTAAAAGAAGCGCTTCCCAAATTGCGGTTAATTGAAAAAATACGGCAACGTACCGGAGCTTCTTTGGAAGAAACAACTTATAAAAGTGTTGCTAAATTCAATATTTTCAGAATACAGATTTAAAATTAAGATTTTATTCCGCCATCATGCCCCTGAATTTACTTAAAACATATAATTCATTATTGGAATTAGATTCGTTCAGTGAATCCGAACGGAATATTTCATTAGGCAGAATTTTCCATAGGGATTTTATAGAAACCGATAATTTTTTCCGGAATAAAGCGGTAAAACCGACTCCCCAGGAAGGGAAGACAACCATAGAAATCCTCTTTCATCATTTGACAACCCACTCAGAAGGGAAATACCACCATCGGGTATACGACCGGGATCGTTCCATGCGGATTCACTGGATAAAATTCCACCTTCAGGAAAAAAAGGCAGATACTATTGAAGTTTTTTCAGTCAAAGATAAACAAGCGGTCAGGACTTATATTTACAACGAAAAAGAGTCCTATATCGTCGTACTGGAGCCCAAAACACCTCAATATTATTATCTGATTACAGCTTTTTATATCAAAGGCAGAAACCGGTATAAAATCGAAAAAAAAAGAAATAGAAAATTAGAAGGGATCTATTAAAGCAAAAAGCGATAAATACTGAAGATTTACCGCTTTTCGATTTCCTTTCCCCTTTGGAGAATGAACTTTATACAAAAATAACATTATTTATTTAGAATCAAAATAGCTCTTCAGAAGGCAATATCCTTATTCGAATAAAGAAAAACGAAAAGACATTCTTTCTATGCTTCTTAAGAAGTATTCCAAACAGTTACAGAAGAATTTATAAGAAATTAAATAAGCCTATTTTTACCCTATATATTTTTACTTTCATCTTTCAATTTTCAATTAATTGCCGTAGCTTTGCAGGCGAATATAAAACGCTATAATATCGATATCAATAGACAGAAATGAGAAAATGGAGTATTGAGGATTCAGCAGAATTATACAACATCAATGGTTGGGGGCTGAACTATTTTTCAATTAATGAAAAGGGACACGTAGCAGTAACTCCTAAAGCCGACGGCCCCTCTATCGATCTGAAAGAATTAATGGAAGAATTACAAGTACGTGATGTAGAAGCCCCTATGTTGTTGCGATTCCCGGATATTCTGGACAACCGGATAGAAAAGATATCCAACTGCTTTGAATTTGCAGCCCGTGAATACGGTTATACTGCAAAAAACTTCATTATTTATCCCATTAAAGTCAATCAGATGCGTCCTGTGGTAGAAGAAATCGTCAGCCACGGAAACAAATTCAACATTGGGCTGGAAGCCGGTTCCAAACCGGAGTTACATGCTGTTCTGTCCATCGATATAGACGACGACGCCATGATTATTTGTAACGGATATAAGGATGAAAGTTACATAGAATTGGCATTACTGGCTCAAAAGATGGGGAAACGTATTTTTCTGGTCGTCGAAAAATTAATGGAACTCCGTAATATCGCCAAGCTGGCTAAAAAGATGAATATTCGTCCGAATATCGGAATCCGCATAAAACTTGCCAGTTCCGGTAGCGGAAAATGGGAAGAATCAGGAGGGGATGTAAGTAAATTCGGTGTAAATTCCAGCGAATTACTGGAAGCGTTGGATATTCTTGATAAATACAAAATGAGGGATTGTCTGCAGCTCATTCATTTTCATATTGGCAGTCAGGTTACAAACATCCGCCGGATCAAAACAGCCCTCAAAGAAGCTTCCCAATTTTATGTACAACTCCAAAATATGGGATACGAAATAAATTTCGTAGATATAGGGGGAGGATTAGGCGTAGATTACGACGGAACCCGGTCTTCAACTTCAGGGAATAGTATGAATTATTCTATACAGGAATATGTAAATGATGCCGTATCTTCTATTGTAGATGCCTGCGAAAAGAATAATCTGCGACAACCCAATATTATCACGGAGTCCGGGCGTTCGCTTACAGCACACCATTCAGTACTGGTATTCGAAGCATTGGCCAGTACCCATTTACCGGCTTTTGATGAAAATGAAGAGATTTCCAAAGATGCTCATGAATTAGTAAAGGAACTCTATGAATTATGGGAAAACCTGAATCAACCCCGTTTGCTGGAGACCTGGCACGACGCCGTACAATGCAGGGAAGATGCATTAGGACTTTTCAATTTGGGATTGATTGACTTAAAAACCAGAGCACAAGTAGAACGCCTGTTCTGGTCCGTTGCCCGCGATGTTTATCAGATGGCCGAAGCGACAAAACATGCACCGGATGAATTAAAGAAAATTTCTAAGATGTTACCGGATAAATATTTCTGTAATTTCTCTTTATTCCAGTCTCTCCCGGACTCCTGGGCCATCGATCAGATTTTTCCCATTATGCCTATCAGCAGATTAAATGAACAACCCACAAAATCTGCAACCATTCAGGACATTACGTGTGATTCTGACGGGAAAATAGATAATTTTATCTCTACCCGCAATTTCTCTTACCACTTACCCGCACACGAACTCAACGATAAAGAACCTTATTATTTCGGTGTATTTCTGGTCGGGGCTTATCAGGAAATCTTAGGAGATTTGCATAATCTTTTCGGCGACACAAACGCTGTACACATTAAAGTGAAAGGAAATGAGTATGTTATCGATAAAATCATCGAAGGAGAAACAGTAGCCGATGTATTGGAATACGTACAATTCACACCTAAAAAAATGGCCCGTACTGTAGAAGTTTGGGTTACTGCCTCTGTAAAAAAAGGTATTATTTCAGCCGAAGAAGGAAGGGAGTTTTTATCGAATTACCGTTCCGGACTTTATGGCTATACTTATTTAGAATAGATACTGTACATTTTATTAAAGTCCTTAAGCATTTTGCTGAAGCATACTATTTTCCGGTAAACTCCGAAAAAAACACTTCAGTAATCCCTTAAAATGCTTAAGGGCTATTTTATTTACAGGAGTTGAATCGCTTAAAAATGATCTAAAAACACTTGTAATAACCGGGGTTCCAAAAATACAGGATAGATAAAACCAAATACGGCCCCATAAAAATGGGCATTGTGATTAATATGCCCCCCTCCGCGTTTAGCCATATACTGACAATAAATAAGATAAAGAACCCCAAATAAAATTCCGGGAACAGGTACTACTGCAAACAAAAGAATTTTATCCCAGGGATTCAAAAATATACAACTGAACAGCACAGCAGCCACTGCCCCGGATGCACCAATAGAAGAATAATAAGGCTCATTCCGGTACCGGAATAAATCGTACAGAGAGGCGACAATCATTCCTCCGAAATACAATATAAGATAAGCCCATGCCCCAAAATCGTTGTATCGGAAAACAGATTCTATATAAATCCCAAACGACCAATAAGTAAACATATTGACAAATAAATGTGTCATATCCGCATGTACAAATCCATGGGTAATCAACCGGTACCACTCTCCCGCGTGTATGACTCTATAAGGATTCATAGACAGTTTCTCTAATAAAGCCCGGTTATTGAAACACATCAGAGAAATTACAACTGTCAATCCGATAATGACATAGGTTATCATAATTCAATTGTTTTTAAAAGAATTTTTCAAAGCCTTCCGCATACTTTGTCAATGAAATATCGATGATTTCATAATCAGCAATACCTTTAAAATAGAAAGGATCTTCTTCAATAATTGCATTTACTTCCTCTCTATCCGAAGCATTACATAAGATACATCCCCCTGTACGGGGATTCCGTCTTCCGGAAAAAATAAATTTTTTCAATGCATAATATTTGTCCAGATATGCCCGGTGAGCCCCCAGATTTTCTTCCACTTCTTCAAGCGGCCTTTTGTAATTTACCAAAAATATAAACATAAATACTTTTCAAAATTCACAAATTAAGTCCATAAAGTCCTGTGAGCTTCTCTATTCAGTTGGAACCAAATAGGTTGGAAATACAACAGACTTTATGGACTTTTAAATATTCACTCCGGTAAATACTATTTCTTTTCGTACAATTTTACCCAGTTTTTATATTCTCTGTTTTTCCATGCATTACTATGATATACATAACTGGCAATCAGAGGAATTACTGTAGTACCTTCGGCATATACCATTTGTTCATACGTCACATCTACCTTACCCCATGAACAAGCTTCTTTTAAAGTAGAAGAAGAACAAGCTCCGTCCCGTACATCAGCTACTGTAATCTGTATGGCATATTTATGCATAGGAACCTCATGTCCTAAAATTTCAGCGCAAACGACCGTATCCTGTGCAAAATTCTTAGGGGTCCCTCCCCCTATCATAAATAAACCGGTAGTCGGGGCATTCATTTTGATCATGGTCAATTCGATAAAGTCTTTTACAGAATCGATAGAGACATGTTTATCCGGATGTTCCCACTGGTGTTTTCCAATACCGAATCCGGCACTGCAATCTGAAAAAGCCGGACAGAAAATAGGCACTCCACATTCATAACACGTCTGGATCAAACTATCTTTTTTCACCGAATGTTCTGTCAGCCATTTTCCGATTTCCCAAATAAACTCACGGGAAGAATAAGGACGGGGTTCCAGGGCATTTGCTATCTCATACGTTGTATGATCACAAATCTGCAATTCTTCTTCATCAATAAAAGTATCGTAAATACGATCAATATATAAATCTCTCAATTGCATATCCGGAACGTCCTGACGGCCTTTATAATGCTTGAATCCTAAAGCTTCAAACAAATCCATATCAATAATAGATGCTCCGGTCGCTACAACGACATCGATCATCTTATTGCGGACCATATCCACATATACCTGCATACATCCGGCAGCACTTGTACTTCCAGCAATGGTAAGAATATTCGTACACTCTTTTTCCTTTACCATTTTCATTAAAATATCAGCTGCACGGGCCGTATCGCGTGAGGTGAAGGACATATCGCGCATAGCGTCAATCAACTGGGTTGAATCGTAAGACTTGATGTCGATGTGTTTAATTGTGTCTTTTAATAAATCTTTCTTTTCCATTTTTTAATATAAACAATGTAAGGTACAAATATGAGGACCCCACTGACTCAGTCAAATTCATTTATAATCTATTTTATTTCCTAAAAAACATCTATCCCTGCACAGGATTGAATTTCATACTCAATATTTGATAAATCAGTTTCGATGCCAGAAAATCCGGAGCTTTATTGACTTCATTGGGACAAAGTTCTACTACATCCAATCCGATAATATTATGTCTTTCGTTAATCAATTTCAGAAAATTAATTACTTCCCGGTAAGCCAAGCCGTCCGGTTCAGGAGTTCCGGTAGAAGGCATATAGGCAGGATCAAATACATCCAAATCAATCGTAATGTATACATTATCATTCAATTTTTCAGAAACCTCATACATCCAGGTCGGAGATTCTTTAATTTCATGTGCATAAAAAATCCGGTCGGGATCAATATTGTGTTTTTCTTCTATACAGGAACTCCGGATTCCCACCTGAGCAACAGTTGCCATTTCTTTCGCCCGGGCCATAACACAAGCATGATTATGGTCTGACCCCTCATAACTGTCCCGCATATCCGAATGAGCATCTAACTGAAGTACAGAAAAATTTTCATAATGCTTTGCAAAAGCACGGATTGAACCTATACTGACAGAATGTTCCCCTCCTAAAAGAACCGGGAATTTTTTATCATTTAAAACGGAATCTATCTTTTTCTCCACAGCATCTGCCATCGCCTCCGGTGACTGATTTTCAGTTACGGCGTCCAAAGTCGCAATCCCCTGTGTATAAACTTCAGAATCTGTTTCAATATCGTAAAGCTCCATATTAGCCGAAGCTTCCAGAATAGCCTGCGGCCCTTTATCGGCTCCCTTCAACCAAGTGCTCGTACCATCATACGGAACAGGTAATATAACTATCCTGGCATTTTCATAAGCCGTAAATTCATTATCTAATCCTCCGTAATTCAATTTTTCCATACTTAGCGTTTAAAAAGTTTAATAAAGACTCTCTTCTAACAGAGAGGTAAAGTTATGAAATTTCCCGAAATACTTATCCCTCTTTCAAATAAAAACATCTGTAAATCCTGCTGATCAGACAAAAACGAAATACTGAACTGCTTATTCAAACCTCAGAATAGCCAAACAACTGAACGATTGGGTTTCCAACATTTCGTTTTTCTATTTCAGTTCATTCTATCTAGTACAATTTCCCTGAATTTCTATTTTCCATGTCGGCAGCGATACGTTTTATCCCCTCAACAGTTTCGTCTTTATTGATGTGAAGTACGACACGATCCCGCATAATCCATTCCCCTTCTACCATGGAAGAACGGATATTTTTACTATTCATAGCATACACAATAGCTGAATAAACGTCATATTGAGGTACCATATTGGTGGCTTCAGCGTGTACTATGATCAAATCAGCCCGTTTCCCTTTTTCAAGAGAACCGGTAATCTCTCCCAAGCCCAAAGCCCTGGCCCCCTCAATTGTAGCCATTCTCAACGCCATTTTCGCATTTACAGCTTCCGGGTCGGAATGCACTACTTTCGGTAATAAAGCTGCAAAACGCATCTCCTCAACCATATCCAAAGAATTATTACTAGCTGTTCCATCCGTTCCCAACCCAACTGTGATATCAGCTTTTATATAAGTATCTGTATCAGCAATACCACTGGCAAGTTTCAGATTACTTTTCGGACAATGCCCAATCGAAGTACCCGTCTCCGCTAACAATTCCACTTCTTTTTCATTCAGCCAAACGCAATGGGCAGCAATCACATTCCGGTCCAATAGACCTATAGAATAAAGGTATTCAGCAGGAGGCACTCCTTTCTCTGCTGTAATATCTTTCACTTCTTTACGCGTTTCAGCCAAATGAATCTGCAATAAAGCCGAATATTGATCTGCCAGTTTTTTCGCTTCTTGTAACGTTTTCTGAGAACAAGTATACGGAGCATGCACACAAACCGACGGATGAATGGAAGGATCTCCTGCCCATTTCCGGATAAGTCTCTCTGTTTGTTCAAATCCTTCCCTTACCGTTCGGAAACTGGCTGTAGGAAAATCAATCACAGACTCATTCATCACTCCCCTTAAACCTGCTTTTTTGGCTTCTTCAGCAATAATATCTTCATAAAAATACATATCATTAAAGCAGGTCGTCCCGGATTTTATCATTTCTAAAAATGCCAGGCGGGAGGCAATTCTCACATTTTCCGGACGAACCAGTTTTGCTTCTGCCGGGAAAATATATTCTGTCAACCAGGTATGTAACGGAAGATCATCGGCATATCCCCGAAACATCGTCATAGGGACATGGGTATGCGTATTCACAAAACCGGGAATAATCCACATTCCTCCGGCATCATAAGCCACTCCGGAAGGATGAATATTCCTCGTTTCCCCATCCCCTAATTCTTCCATCGCCCCTATTTCCTTAATTTTTCCCTGACTTATCCGGATATATCCCTTCTCAATAACTTCCATACTCCGGTTCATTGTCACAATCCGTGCATTATAAATCAATTTCTCCATAAACAAGTTTTTAGTTTTGTAAAGATAAAGATATTGCAGAATTTCCGGTTTATTCCAAAGGAATAATCTCTTCCGGAAAATAAGTCAATTTTTTAAGACCGTTTGCAGTCACTAAAAAAGTATTTTCTATTCCGACAGCTCCCACTGAAGGAATAACAAATTTTGGTTCAAAAGCAAATGTCATCCCTATCTGAAGCACTTCTTTAGAACGGGAAGCTAAAACAGGCAATTCGTTGATTTGCAACCCTACCCCATGTCCCACAAAATGAGCTTGTTGACGGGTCCCCATAAAATAAGCTGATAACCCCGCTTCTTTTATTCTTTTTTCCACTTTCCGGTAAACTTCAGCACAGGCAGTTCCCGGCCCAACTGTATCTATAATTTCCTGATGAAGCCAGCGGGATATTTCATGAGTTTTATAAGCTTCGGAAGATAGCTTTCCGATAGCGTATATACGGGTCATATCCGTCTGATAAGCTGTATAATTACCAGCCATATCTATCATCACGGAAATCCCTTTTTTTAAAAGTGTTCCGTTAGCTCCCAAAGGGGAAGAAGGATGCATCCCGCCACCCCCTAAAGCAAAATCGAAGGGAGAGGGCACTTCAGCATTTTCTCCCGCCAACACGCTTCCCATAAAAATTTCCATGTGGCTCCCAAAAGTCCTGAAAAAACCAATCGACCCCTCCCGGCGCATTCTGTACTCTATTTCATACTGTAATTCGAGATCCGTCATACCCGGCCGATAGCATTCCGGAATCTGACTGTAGACAAAGCTCTGTTTTTCTGCAGTCTCCTGCATTTGCTGAATCTCCCAAGCAGATTTTATCATCCGCATCCGGCGGATCCAAGGCGTAATATTACCCGTCCCCTGAAGTTCAAAAATATGTTGTAAACGAATGGTTTCACTATAAGTCAATTCATCCTCCTCCAATAAAAGCCTTTCCGGAAGTTTCCATCCGTTCTCCCGAAATAAATCCGGAATCTGTTCCGGTTTTCTTATAAAATGAACATTCCTCTCCAATAAATCAACCGGACGTTTTACAAACAAATGCGGTTCCCCTTCTACAGGTAAATAATAATAACCGTTAAAAACATATCCACACAGATAATACAAATTCAGGGGTATTGTCAACAGACAGGCTTCCATGCCCTTCTCATCCATCTGTTTTTGTATATTTTTGCGCCTTTGCAGTAAATCCGCTTCCAGTGACATTTTTTTCTTTTTATATGCGACAAATATAAAAATAATGCTTCTATAACAAATCCTCCCTTACGGCGAAAATATACCGGGCAGCCTTAATCTGCCTCTTCCCATTTCCAGATATTGGCTTCATAGGGACGAAGTTTTATTTTCCTGCAAACCTTTTCTTTTTCCCTTTCTTTGTAATTACTTAAAAAAAGACGAGCCTGACTCATGTCCATACCGGGAATAACACAAGCATTTTTCGGAGAAAAATTTAAGGTGACCAAAAACCTTTGCTGTCCTTCCTCTCTAAGGTAAGAAAACACCTTTTTATTCGCTGCATCTAATAATATATATTTACCATACACGAAAGCCCTGTAATTTTGTCGCATCTTTATCAATTCCCGGAAATAATTTAAAACTGAAAAAGGATCTTTTTCCTGATTTTCCACATTTATTTGACAATAATCAGGATTCACTTTTAACCAGGGTTTAACTGTACTAAAACCGGCATAAGGAGATTTATTCCACTGAAAGGGGGTGCGGGCATTGTCCCGGGCAAGTTGTTTTTGTTCCTCCAAAAAAGCCGGAACATTTCCACCTTTTTCTTCTATTTGTTTGTAAAGGTTCTTTGTATTTATATCCTTATAGTCTTCGATATGATCGAATTTTATATTACACATCCCGATTTCATCCCCGGCATACCAATAAGGGGTTCCCCTCATTGTAAGCAAAAAAGTCGTCAACATTTTTGCCGAGATTTCCCGATATTCCCTACTATCGTTTCCAAAACGGCTGAGCATACGGGGCTGATCGTGATTCCCCAGGTATACAGCAGGCCATCCCTCTCCTACCGCTTTATCCCAGAGGGTAAACATTTTTTTTAAAGCGATTAAACTATAGGGAATACCGGTATAAAGAGAATCCGGTTTTGTCTTATTTCTCACCTGCGAAGGTCCGAATCCGTATAGCATATCCAATTCTTCCCGTGCCGGTTCAACAAACAGAGCCAGTTGTTCAGCAGTTTCTCCGGAACCTTCTCCTACCGTCATAATATTGTATTTACTTAACACCGCCCGGTTCATTTCATGCAAATATTCGTGCAGGTAAGGTCCCTGCGCATAATATTCAAAAATCCCGGGATATTGGTTAGGGTCGATTTCAGGGAAACGAATATCTTTTGATATATAAGTAATCGAGTCCATTCGGAATCCGTCAATCCCTTTATTCAGCCAAAATTTCATCATGGCATATATTTCCTGGCGTACTTCCGGATTTTCCCAATTCAAATCCGGTTGTTTACGGGAAAAGTAATGCAAATAATAAGATTTTGTCCGGGGATTATAACGCCAGGCATCTCCTTTCTCATCAAAAAAACTCAGACGTAGTGGCGGTTGCCCTTGCTCTGCAGGCCACCAATGATAATAGGAGTAATAAGCATTAGAACGGGAAGTCCGGGCTTCTATAAACCAGGGATGTTCATCGCTGGTATGATTGACAACCAAATCCAATATTAATCTCAAATCACGGGCATGGACTTCCTGCACTAAAAGATCGAAATCTTCCATTGTTCCAAAATCTCCCATAATCTGCCGGTAATCACTAATATCATATCCGTTATCATCATTGGGAGAAGCACATATCGGATTTAACCAAATTACATTTATCCCCAAGCTTTTGACATAATCCAAACGGGAAATAATGCCTTTTAAGTCGCCAATTCCATCCCCGTTACTATCCTGAAAACTCCGGGGATAGATTTGATAAACAATAGATTCTTTCCACCATGCAGGCCTGTTTTCCGATTGTTTCATATTGAAAAATTCCGTTTTTACTTTATTACGCCGTAAAAAAATATAAGTTCAATGCCAATTACTTTTTCTTTTCTATCCAAACTTAATCCCATTTAATAACGTTTTATAAAAGAAATAAAAATACAAAAAAGCTATGAATAACGGGGTAATGATGCAATATTTCGAATGGAATCTGCCGAACGATGGTAAACTTTGGAAACACTTAAAAGAAGATGCTGCTCATTTACACGAAATGGGTATAACAGCCGTATGGATTCCTCCCGCTTACAAGGCTTCCCAGCAAAACGACCAGGGTTATAGTACTTACGACCTCTACGATTTAGGAGAATTCAATCAGAAAGGGACAATACGTACCAAATACGGAACCCGTCAGGAACTGCAAGAGATGATAGAAGAGCTACATAAATATGAGGTTAATGTATATTTAGATGCCGTAATGAACCATAAAGCCGGAGCCGATTATACCGAAAAATTTATGGCCAAAGAAGTAAATCCCGAACAAAGAGAACAAGATATCAGTCAACCTTACGAAATTGAAGGCTGGACAGGTTTTAATTTTCCCGGAAGGGGAGATAAATATTCTCCTTTTAAATGGCATTGGTATCATTTTACAGGGACAGATTACAATGAAGCAAATCATAAAAAAGCCATTTATGAAATTGTAAGCGACGGAAAATCCTGGAGTAAAAATGTCGACAGAGAAAATGGGAATTACGACTATTTGATGTTTGCAGATATCGACTTTGACCATCCGGAAGTAGTAAAGGAAATGACTCAATGGGGCATTTGGGTTTCCCGGGAATTAAAGCTCGACGGGATGCGATTGGACGCCATTAAACACATGAATGACCAATTCATCAAACATTTTCTGGAAGTTGTAAGAGCCGGCCGGGGGGAACAATTTTATGCCGTCGGAGAATATTGGAAAGACGATAAAGATTCCTTGGAAAGCTATCTCTCCAAGGTCGATTATAAGATCGATTTATTTGATGTTCCTTTGCATTTTAATTTATTTCAGGCTTCCCGGATAGGTAAAAACTACAATTTACAAGACCTGCTGAAAGATACTTTGGTACAAAACCATCCTGAACTAGCTGTCACTTTTATAGATAATCACGATTCTCAAAAAAACAGTTCACTGGAGTCACAGGTAAAAGATTGGTTTAAACCGCTGGCATATGGATTAATTTTATTGATGAAAGAAGGTTATCCGTGTATTTTTTATGGGGATTATTACGGTGTATCCGGAAAAAATTCTCCTCATCGGGTCATTCTGGATATTCTATTAGCAGCCCGCCGAAAATACGCTTACGGAGAACAAAAAAATTATTTTGACCATCCCAACACAGTCGGTTTTGTAAGATCGGGGGATAAAGCGCATCCGGATTCCGGCCTCGTCCTTTTGCTTTCCAACGGAGATAACGGAGATAAGGTCATGAATGTCGGGAAAAAACACAAAAACGAAATCTGGCATGAAATTACAGGCAATCGTCAGGAAGAAATTAAAATCGATGAAAACGGAAACGGAAAATTTCTTGTATCCGGAGGCAAAATTGCTGTATGGGTAAAAAAATAAAGGAAATCCGGGTTTATATATTTTTTGGTACACTGTGAGAAAATTCCTTTCTCTTTTAAAGGCATCTATACAAAAATAAGACCTTATCGGAAGGTCTTATTTTATGTGGGCGCTGAGGGATTCGAACCCCCGACCCTCTGGGTGTAAACCAGATGCTCTAAACCAACTGAGCTAAGCGCCCGGGACATCTATCTGATGCGGGTACAAAAGTAGCGCTTTTTTTATTCCGACCAAAAAAATCTCTTTCTTTTTTCAAAAAATTTACAAATCTTCAAAAAATCCGGGCTTTAAAAATTTATTTGCCCGAAAGGAATGCCTTTAAATGAACAGATACTGCACTTCCGATATTCAAAAGTCTGCCGTACACCAATTCTGCTGACTTTTCGAATATTTTTCATTTTATAATCCTAATCGCAATGTTGTTTTCCGGCGTTCACAAAAAGATTTTTTATCCGAAAGAAAGCAATATTAATCCTAAATGTTTAAACACTTTTACATTTTCAGATTTATACCGAAGTTTTCCCCTTCAAATAGGAAGCAAAAATCTCATCAAATAATTCTCCTCTCGTCAACCGTCCCTTTTCAACACAAACAGATTCCACTTTCCCTTTTGCACAGAGTTTATTATCCGGTAACCGGTAAATATCCTGGAAAAATACCAATTTTACTCCCGAACGGACAATATACAAACGTACTGCAAAACGGTCTCCACTAGTCAATGAAACTTTGTAGTCGATTTCTACTTTTGCTACAACTGCATCTATTCCCTGCTTATGTAAATTTCCGAAATTAGCACCGCTTTTCTCCAAAAATTCATGCCGGGCGTGCTCCATATAATGCTGATAATTTGCATTATTTACAATTCCTTGTAAATCACATTCATAATCCCGGACTTTCATTTCCAATTCAAAAATATATTCTTTCATATACTTCAATATTTTTTACTATTCCGGTATAAATTTACATAAATTATTTAATCCTATCCCCTGACTATTTCTTCCTTTTCTTTATCCCAATACATGGTACGGCCTTCCAGATAAGCCCGGGTTCCCATATGGGCACTCATTGCTTCCTCAAAGGCCCGGTCGATATTGCAACTCGGAGTCAATCCCCTCCGGATACATTCCAGCCACTCCCGTATATGTAAATAAGTTGTATTATACCGCTGCCCGTTCACATAAGTATACAATAGCCCCCTTTGGGCAAAATAGAGTTCAGTAGCCGAAGTAATCGCATCTACATCATTGGAACCCGGAATATAATTATAAAAAGGAACATCCGGTTGTATTATGCCTTCTTCAATTTTCTTTTTATAACGGGTAGAGTCACCGTCTACCTTTATTGTAAGGGTATTCCCCAGTTCCATGCTAGCATCATGTCCCATAATGACTTTTCCTCTCTGCCGGCTACTGGCCTGTGTAGCGCTATAAAGTAAAGTCAAATTCTTATCCGGAAATTCAAAAGTCGTTTGTAACACATCCGGTACAGTACGTCCGTCTTTAAAAAAATAAATCCCGCCCGAAGAGGTCGCCGAATAGGGTATGCCTACTTCCATAATCTGATTAATCGCATCATATTCGTGAGTCAATAAATCACCACTCAATCCGGTACTGTAATCCCACCAGCATCTCCAGCGGAAAAAACGTTCCAAGCTAAATTTTTCATAAGGATCCGGTCCCAGGAAACGGTCCAGCTGATTGGCTTTCATATAGGCGTAATATTCTTTCAAACGCCTTTCATCCGGAATAAATTGCTTCCAGTCGATCGTCTGCGGATTAGCAGATTCTTCTATATCATATACCCAGGCTCCGTTCGGATCATTCCGGTTTGTACATACTTCTATCAGGTTGACAGGACCCAGATATCCTTTGTCAATAATTTCTTTAGCTCTGACATAGCTATCTGTCTGACGTCCCTGATGTCCTAACTGAAACACAATTCCGCTTTGCCGGACAGCTTCCCGTACGGCATAAGTTTCCGGAACCGTCCAGGTCATCGGTTTTTCCAAATAAACATGTTTTCCCCGGAGGGCCGCCTCTATAGCCATCGTCCCATGCCAGTGATCCGGAGTGGCAATAATAACAGCGTCAATTTCAGGATCAGAAAGTAAGTCCCGATAATTCCGGTAGCGTTTGGGAAGTTTGCCCAATTTGCCATTAGCCCCTTCCCTACTCCCATTAGCAGCTGCCCGCATAGCTGCTTCCGCATGCGTATCAAAAATATCACAGACAGCAGCAATCTCAATATTCAAATCCTCCTGATTACAAAACATCTCATAACGGGTATCTTTAGGATTTAAACGGGCCTCTTCTTTCAATTTCTCAATGTATTCGGGTTCTGCAAAACCGCAACTCCGCAGTAATAGCTTGCCCCGTATACCGAAACCTATCATCCCCAAGCGTATTTTTTTTCCTTCCGGCTGTATCGGCAATATCTGCGGAGAATATCCTTCCAATTTAAATACATCACTTACATTCCGGCGTACACGCTCCCGGTTTACTTTCTTATAAACACCATAAGCCATTGCCCCTAACAAAGGAACTGTAGCCAAAGATTTCAAGAAATTCCGTCTTCCTTCGTCCGGAGCCGTATTCAGCGGTTCTCCACTCTGAGTATCATCTACCATATCGATTCTTTTTCCAATATCTGTTCAACAATCTATCCAAGCCGATAATGCCGGATGTAGGAAACACCATCAGCAAACACAAAGCACATATCTCTATTATATTTTTATCTATCCATAAATAAGACCCTTCGGAAGGGAAAAGATATTCTGCCCCGATATAAGGAATATGGGACAAATAGTAAAGAGCCAATAAAAAAATACCGCCGATAAGTCCGAAACGAACAGCAATGCCTATAATAAGAGACAATCCAACCAGCGTCAAACCGATCGGATTTAAAAAATCAACGATCTCTAAAGAAGCCGGATGATCCGCTAAAGAATGAAAAAAATTACCCAAAAAACCTTGTGCATCCATTAAATAACCATAGGAAGTCCATTTGGGATTAAAAATTTTACTCAACCCTTCATATAAAAAATGCCACCCGATCAGAATACGTAGAAGTACTAAAAAAAACAATTGTGCTCTGCTATATAAAAACTGCGTTCTCTGCCCCATAATTTATTTTATTTGTCCGGCGGCCAGTCCATCAGCCCATCCGGATTCAATGTTCCAAAAATTCAAATGAATTAACATTTCGCTGATTAACAGAACTAACATTTCCGGTTAAATTTCTTAATCAGAACCGAAGGTTCGTTAATCAGCGAGTCGAAAAGTGAGCATTTATCTGTTTTCGCATTTAAATGCCTGCGTATTTTTTATTTTAATTCTTTAATCCGTATATTTTTAAATTTCACAACCGATCCATGCCCCAGGAATCCGATATGTCCTTTTTTATTAAACAATCCCGGATGTTCACGTTTATCCATTGTACCGTTAAGAGTTGCTTCTTTAATGTCCCCGTCCAGAATGACTTCTCCATTCAGAATGACCTTGATCCGGTTACCCTTTGCTATAACTTCCTCATAATTCCATTCTCCGACAGGTTTTAAGAAACCTCTGCGGGCAGGAATAATACCGTATACCGAACCATGATACTGATATTTTTTCAGATTTTTATAAATCGGATCTTCATTGTCCAATATCTGAAGTTCCATACCGACATAAGCAGCATCTCCTTCGGTGGGGGTACGGATACCCAAACCGTTGTTTGCGCCGGGCGTCAGCATAAATTCGAAACGGAATACGAAATCGGAAAATTCCTCTTTGGTATATAAATTACCTCCCCCTCTATTTTCCGGATAAAGCACTATACATCCTTTTTCCGCGACATAATCTTTTGTATTTCCTGTCCAATTGTGCATGGAAACTCCGTTAAATAAAGCACGGAAACCTTCTTTTGCTTCTTCGGCAGACACTTCATAGGGTTCTACCCTCGGAATCTCCCGCACAAAAATATCCCGATAAGCCACTTTACTTCCATGCGCCTGTAATTCGATTTGTTCCATAAAAGGAACAGGCTGGGTTCTGTCCCAATAATTTTCAAAAATAACATTATCGACCACTTTAATTCCGTTCAACCATACAGAAACCCGTTCCCCAATCATCCGGATAAAGAAGCTATTCCATTCTCCCAACTGATTGTCTGCTACCAGAAGCGGATTCCGCAAATTTATTTCATTATTGTAGAGGCCTCCTGAACCCACCTGAGCACCGACATCACGACGGGCAGTATCCCAAATTTGTACCTGAGGTGTACCACGCAAATAAATACCGGCGTCCGCCTCTTTGCCTTCCGGATAAAGTTTCCAATCGACATACATTTCAAAATCCCCGTATTTTTTTTCCGTACAAAGATTATCTCCCTTGCCGTTAAATACCAGTATTCCATCTTCCACACTCCAGGATTCTCTCATCAATTTATCTGCCTTTTTTTGTTCTGCAGCCAAACGGGCAGCAGGCATTTTCGCCCGGGTCAGCGGGTTACCGACCAGCCCTTTCCACCCTTCCAAATCCTTTCCGTTAAAAATACGTATAAATCCTTCTCCTTCAGGTAATTCAGCCAAATGTTTCCGAATCGCTTGTTTTTGATAATCACTATCCGTTCCGCTCAATACTTCCAACACCCGGTTTAACAACCGATTTACGACTTCCCCATAATAAGCTTTATTTCCCAAAGCAATATTCATTATAGTCTGACAAGCCGTTTGTTGTAAATCTTTATCTTCCAAATATTCCCCAGCTGTAACTAATCCCAGGAACGTTCCGGTTTTCTGGATTTGTTCCAAAACAGCCTTTTTCTGGGAAGTATTTTGTGCAATTTTCAAAGCTTTACGCAAAAGCAATAATTTCTGCTCTCCTGCCAGAGCAGTTCCGGCTATCTTATTTACATACGCTTCAAAAGCTGGATTAAAATATTTTCCATTCCCATCATTCTTACAAATGGTATACAAAGCCTCTGCAGACTCAAAACCCGGCCACAAAAGTAAAGCTTTGAATGCTTCCTGTTGGGTCCCTGCATTTCCTTCTGCAAATCCTTGGCGGATCATTTCAAAAGCAGCAGGATCTCCGGTTGCAGCTAAAATACTAAAATACCGGTCCCGGATATTACCGGTTTCCTTTTTCATCTGCCCTGCAGCCGAAGCATAACGTTCCCTTGCCGGAAGCATACGTAAAGCAGCAATAATAGCCTGCTGGACAGCATCTACTTCTGTAGAAGATACATTTTTCAACAGCTCATATAACTGAGGTAAATTTTCAGCCGTAACCACTTCTTTCAATACAGCAAGAGCTGTCTCTTTTACCCCGGGTGCTGCATTTACAGAAAAATTCAGCATATCTTGCGCATACTTATCACATCGCCGGCTACCTATTAGCAGCAAAATCGTTTTTTGACCTTCTTCAGATGCCTTGTCAAATAAATTCATTAAAGGAGCTGCAATATCTCCCGGCATTGATTTCAATACATAAGCGGCAGTTTCCAGCTGATTTTTATCCCCGGAAGCCACCAGGCCCGACAAACAGTCTATAGCTTCGTTTCCCCCTATACGGGCGACCGCATTTATGGCAGTCCGGCTTAATTCCGGATTCGCGTTCTTCCCATAAGGTATAATTTCTTGCAGAGAAGCTTCCACTCTATTCTTTCCCAACCAATTGATAATATCGATCTGAGTCTCTATGTCAGCCTTATTTAACTTTCCGGTAATCTCCCTGTTCAAAGCATCATTTGTGTATTCTTCTGCACCTAACAATGCGGCATTCCGATACTCCCTTTCGGGATCGTTCAATGCTTTTATAATCCATTTGGCCCGGTTCTTATCATCCGTTTTCAATAAAATCTGTAATGCAGCTATCCGCGTAGCGACCTGATGAGCTTTTAAAGCATTTTTATACAACTCAGAAGCTGCTTTAGTAACCGTTTTTTTCTCACCCTCATCTGCTAATTTATTCAACAAAGTGATATAGGCTTCATTTCCGCTCTTCAGATCCAAAGAATAATGAGCATCCTGTGCCGCTTTTGCCAAAACGGGCAAAGACTTCGTACTCCCGCTCCGGCTAAGTGCAAAATACCACACATCTATATTTTCTGCCGGGAATTTTCCTTCCTGTGCCAACAAAACATCTTCTGCTTCCGGCGAAGCAATTTCGCCTAAAGCATTCATACTATTCTTTTTTAAACCCGGATTAACCTGCATTAACGCTTTTATTAATGCATCAGTTGCTTTTCCTGTTTTTATTTTGGCTAAACCACGGGCTCCATTATCGGAAAGAACGGGATCATTTAAATAAGAGGCAAATAAATCCACAGAAGCATCATCCCCCACCATTCCTAATAAATTCATATAAAATGCCTTTGATTCAGGCCTGTCCAACTTTTCAATGGCTTTTATAAATACCTGTTGTAAATCGTTCCTTAATGCAGGATCCTGTAAAGAGGTCGCATAAACAGTTATACTATTCAAAGCAAAGTCCAGTCTTACCCGCGCTTCCCCGGTAGAAGTCTCCCGCATATCGATTAATTCACTTAAACCAGCTTGTCCCGTAGAAGCAATATCCGCCATCGCCTGATTTAAAACCTTTTCTTTTTCTGCCGGAAGAACAGCTAATGCATCAGCTAATTTTGTTGCTACGGTCCGGTTCACATCCAACTGCCCGTAAACCAGACTACCCAACACAAACAGGAAAAATAGTATTAATTGTAACTTTTTCATAGATTCATTCTTTTATCATTAAATATTCCAGGGAGCCCTCATTGGCTGATTGACCAATAAATTTGCAGCATCATCGTTTATAAATAATTGTTTCACCGGATCAAAATGCAACGTCCGGTTCAAACGAAGAGCAACTATTCCCATATTGACAATTGTAGAAGAACGATGACCGTTCATTTCGTTTAAAGCAAATTTTTGCCGGTTTTTAATACATTCCATAAAATCTGTATGCTGAGGTTCCGGATCAGGGAAACCAGCTAATTTCTTTTCCCAATCAGGGATATCACATACAAAATTTTTATAGACATTTCCTTTAGGACCTGCAATATAAGGCGTTCCCGGATTACCAAAATCCCCTCCCCACAATACAATCTGGCATCCATCGTCATACGTATAAGTAATCGAACGCCATGTACCGGCAGCATCGTAATGTTGTTGAGGAGCATCCACTTCTACTTTCACAGGGCTTGTTTCATCTTTTCCCAGTATGTACTGTACCGGATCGATATAGTGTTGTCCCATATCCCCCAGTCCTCCGCCATCATAATCCCAGTAACCTCTGAAAGTCTGATGAACCCTATGTGCATTATAAGGTTTGTAAGGAGCCGGTCCCAACCAAAAATCATAATCCAATTCAGAAGGTACCGGCTGAGGATCCAAATTTTCCTTTCCGACCCAATAAAACTTCCAGTCAAATCCAGTATGTTTACTGATAGTCACTTTTAAAGGCCATCCCAACATCCCGCTTTGAACTAACTTTTTTAAAGGCTTAACCGGGCTCCCCAAACCATAGAAAGAATCTTTAAACCGGAACCACGTATTCAATCTGAAAATACGTCCGTAATGGTTCATTGCTTCTACCACTCTTTTTCCTTCTCCTATCGTTCGGGTCATCGGCTTCTCACACCAGATATCTTTTCCTGCTTTCGCAGCTTCTACTGCCATTATAGCATGCCAATGAGGCGGGGTAGCAATATGTACAATATCTACATTTTTATCCAGAATTAAATCTCTAAAATCATGATATTGAGCTACCTTATCCGGCACTAAACTAGCTGCCTGCTGAAGATGATTTTTGTCCACATCACAGATAGCTACTAAACGGGTATTCCCATAATTGATATGGCCTCTTCCCATAGCTCCAACACCTATGATTCCTTTTGTAAGTTGATCACTAGGAGCAACAAACCCTCGTCCCAATACGTGACGAGGAACGACAGTGATAGCTGCCAAACTAGCCACTGTTTTTAAAAATTCTCTTCGAGTTGTCATATATGTTTAAATTAGAATGTCATATTGAAAATACAAATTAAAGCCTGATATAATTTTAACTTTTCCCACAAAAAAGTATGATCTGAATTTCTATTTTACCCCATTATACCCAAACACAAAAAGGTTGCTTCTTTTCTATTTGACTTAGTAAAACACTACCTTCCGAGATTCTTAACAAAGAAATTCTTTTCTCACCACTTCCTTAAATTTGCAGTTGTAAAGATAAAAAAAAATTAAAAAGGTCAAAATAACCTTTTTTAAGTAATAGCGGCTATTACCATTTTTTAAAAGTTTATTTTTTGAAGCTATATTTATATAAATATCAACTATTTAACACAAGCCTTCTCTTCTAAATCAGGAATAACATTAAATTTAAAAAAGCAATTTCTAATTATTAATCAAAAACGGGCAGAAAAATGAGTTGAAATTCCGGGTAAACGTTAAAGGCAATCCAATTTGAAAAACCATCTTTCGTATCTGACGGTAACATAAATCTCCCGGTCTTCACGAAAAGTCGTATGCAACTTATAAGAAGCTTTTCCCTAAAAATTATACAACTTGTTAAACAGTGGCCCTAACATTAGCCAGGGGAAGAGACTGTCTGCTCCCAAATGCATGGAGGAAAGGAATTATTAAAGAATCAATTTCCGGCCTCCTATCAGGTTTGGTGCCAAATCTTTTCCGGCATCTTCCCGTTTTTACCTAAAAAGCAGTCAGAAAATACAAGAGGAGAAAATTAGAAAGCATAAGGAGAAAATTGTTTTATATATACTTTATAGGCATAAGGAGATAACGTCATACGACGGAGATTTTCAGCCTTTTCATCATCAAAATATTCCAAAAAGGTTCCCGGTAAAACGCTTTCTAAATGTAATTCTTGTTTTTCTGCGGAAAAATTCAAGATGACAATAACATGACTATCTCCTTTAAATCTTTCAAAAACAAATATTTCTTTTTCATTCTGGTGCCGGATAATGTGAAAACATCCTCTATTCTTTCCTGTCAGCAAAGCAGGATTTTGGTGTTTCAAGTCATTTAGTTTTCGGTAAAAAACGGATAATTCCGGATTTTCTTCCCATTCTACCACATCTTTTTCGAAAAAAAGCAAACGTTTATTAAAGCAAATCTCTTGCCCCGTGTATACCAATGGCATTCCTGGAACAGTATACATTAAGACAGCGTAAAGCCGGAAAGCTTCTCCTAAACGTTCCTGAATATGTCCTTGCCATGAATTTTCATCGTGATTATCGATGAAATTCATAATAATGGTTTCCTCGGAATAAAGTGTTTTTAATTTATGAAAATAGTCGGGTAAAGAAGTTCCATCCTGTTTCCGCTGTGCGATATTATTCATTAAGTGATGCAAATCCCATCCATAACAAGCATCAAAAGCCTTTTCCGTCAATACCGGTTCCCAAGCTTCAGCCAGCATGAATACAGGTTTTACTTTTTCTAACGCCTCCCGGGCTTCTTTCCAAAAATCCGCGGGAACTAGAGCAGCCATGTCACAGCGATAACCATCAATATCCGTCTCCCGGATCCAATAGATCATACTTTCGATCATATAATCCCGCAAATCCCGGTTATTATAATTCAATGCTGCCACATCACTCCAATCTTCCACAGGACTTACAATTTCCCCATTCTTCTGAATATACCAATCCGGATGTTCCTCTAGCAGAGGATTGTCCCAGCCAGTGTGATTCGCTACCCAGTCCAGAATTACCTTAAATCCCAACCCATGCGCCTGTTTCACCAAATTTTTAAAATCTTCCAGTGTTCCATAGTCCGGATTTACTTTCCGATAGTCCTGAACAGCATAGTAACTGCCCAAACTCCCTTTTCTGTTTTTCCGGGAAATGGGGGTAACCGGCATAAACCATAGGATATCCAGACCCAATTCTTTTAAACGGGGCAAATGAGACATAAAAGCATTAAAAGTACCCTCCGGAGTATATTGCCGGATATTTACTTCATACATAGAAGCATTCCCTGCCCAACTTACAGTTTCCCATATTTTTTTATTTCCCTCTATTTTATATTCTCCTTTTTCCATAATGCCATCTAATAACTAAAATCCATGCAAAAATACCAGCTGATTCTTACAGTAAATAATACTTTCTATCATTCTAATTCTATCACCATAGCCGTTTTAGCCGGAATAATCAAAGTAGAATGCAGCTCTTTTATTTCCCGCCCACTTAAAATATCTCTTCCCTGACTTACATCAGACAACATTTCGGAAAATCTCTTCAAATCAAGGGCTTTTGATTCTTCATCTGAATTATTGAGTATAACCATTACTTTCTTATCATCGTTATAACGGAAAAATACATAACATTCATTTTCCGGTATAAAATGTTTTAAAGCTCCCGTATGTATAACGGGATTATCTTTCCGCCATTGCAATAAATTTCTCATAAAATCAAATACTTCATTCTGTTCTGCAGTCCGCCCTTCAGCAGTAAAAGCACTAACTTCATCTCCCGGCCAACCTCCCGGAAAATCTCGTCGGATATCTCCATCCCCTTTTTGTTTTTCTCCCCGCATCATAATCTCTGTACCATAATAAATCTGAGGAATCCCTCTGGCTGTCGCAAGCAAAGTAAATACCAATTTAAATTGATTGATATCCCCGTTTAAAGCTTCCCATATTCGTTCTGTATCATGATTATCAGCAAAAATCAATAAATTGTAAGGATCCGGATATAAATAATCCTGAGCAAAAATAGAATACGGACGCATAATCCCTTTGTCCCAACCTTGTTTCTCCTTGGTAAAAACGATTAAAGCATCCTGTAAAGGGAAATCCATAACGGTTGGTAATTCCGAATTAAATCCATCTGAATTGAAGGCATCTTTTTGCCAATATGCAACCTCAACGGGTTGATGTACCCATGTTTCCCCCACTATATTAAAATTCGGATATTCAGCCATTATTCTCTCGTTGAATTCAGCCATAGCTTCCTTATGATTATATGGATAAGTGTCTATACGCAAACCACCCAAGTCCGCATATTCGGTCCACCAAATCGCATTCTGAACCAGATAATCCAATAATAAAGGATTATTCTGATTCAAGTCGGGCATAGAAGTATCGAACCATCCCTCCGTATTCAATTTCCTATCTGCATCCGCTGCATAAGGATCCTGTACGGTTCCTATCCGGAAATTAGAACGGGTAAACGTATCGTGCTGATGAATCCAGTCGTCTGCCGGTAAATCTTTCATCCACCAGTGAGCTGTACCATTATGATTCGTTACAACATCCATAATAAGCTTTATACCCCTTTTCTTTGCCTCTGCAGCCAATCGCTTATAGTCTTCATTTGTTCCGTAACGGGGATCAATTTTATAATAATCAGAAATGGCATAGGTATGATAAGAAGTAACCGGCATATTATCCTCCATTAAGGGAGTACTCCATAAAGCCGTAATCCCTAAATCTTCCAGATAACCCAAATGATCGATAATTCCTTGTATATCTCCCCCGTGCCTTCCATTCATATCGTTTCGGTTTACCTTTTCGATGGTTTCCGCATGGCTGTCATTATTCGGATTTCCATTTGCAAACCGGTCGGGCATCACTAAATAAACTACATCAGCACTGCTAAAACCTTCCCGTTCCCCGGATCCTTCCTGTCGGTTCTGCAAAAGATAGGGATAATTAAAAATCTCCCGGTTCCCCTTCCAGAACTCTATTTTCATTTCTCCGGCAGCTGCCGTTTGGTCTATATGCAAATAAATGAATAAATAATTCGGGTTAGTTGTGGTCACTACCCCTTCAATTTTCACTCCTGCATAATGGATCTCAGGCCGATAAGTAGAGATCTGAGGACCATACACCATAAGCTGGAGTTCCGGGTTCTTCATTCCCACCCACCAGCTAGGAGGTTCTATCCTTTCTACAGGGATTTTCGGATTTTTTTTATTGGGTTGAAATGTCTTAGCGGAAACACTAAGGGATATCATCAGCAATATCATTATTCCTATTATTCTCATATCGCATTAAATTAAAAATACAGCTTGCAGATTTTGTCTCGTTATTGCTATTATTTTCTAAATTTCTATTTTAGAATGTTCCATTACTTTATATTTTTTCCCGTACATTAATAATTCAATATCTCCGCCTTTTTCATTGAAAATTAAAATTTTTGAATGTTCTACCCTTATATTTAAAATATTATTCCGAAACATGACTTTAAAGGAATAAGATTTCCAACTTTCCGGAATGGCGGGTTGAAAACTCAGTATTCCTTCTTTTATCCTCATTCCTCCAAAACCTTCTACTATAGACATCCAAGTCCCTGCCATAGAAGTAATGTGTAACCCTTCACGGGCTTCTTTATTGTAATCATCCAAATCCAGACGGGCTGTACGCAAATAAAGATTATAAGCTTTATCCATATCACCGATTTTTGCCGCTAAAATAGAGTGTACACAAGGGGAAAGGGAAGATTCATGTACGGTACGGGATTCGTAAAAATCAAAATTACGTTTTATACAAGTTTCATCGTATTCCTTTTCAAAGAAGTAAATACCCTGTAAAACATCTGCCTGTTTTATAAAACAACTCCTCAGAATACGATCCCACGACCAATGCTGATTCAAAGGCCGGATCTCAGGATTTAAATCTGCAGCGAGTATTTGTTCTTTATCCATATATCCGTCCTGCTGCAAAAAGATTCCCAATTCCTTTTCTTCGGGAAAATACATCTGACTGATAATTTCCTGCCATTTCCTGGTTTCCGTTTTATAATCCAATTCCATTTTAGCCACCAATTCCAGGAAACAGTCCGCACTACGTGATTTTACTTTTTCCAGACATTCTATGGCGTATTCCATACACCAGGTGGCTATTTTATTGGTATACCAATTATTATTGACATTGTTTTCATATTCATTCGGACCGGTTACTCCCAAAATGACATATTTTTTCTTTGCTTCCGAAAAAGTAGCTCTCTGCGCCCAAAAACGAGCAATAGCTGTAAGCACTTCCAAACCATATTCTTCCAGATAATGCTCATCTCCGGTATAATTTATATAACGATAAATGGCATAGGCAATCGCTCCATTCCGATGTATTTCTTCAAAAGTAATCTCCCATTCATTATGACTCTCTTCCCCATTCATGGTTACCATAGGATAAAGAGCCGCGCCACCGGTAAAGCCTAATTTAAGACCGTTTTCAATTGCTTTATCCAACTGCTTGTACCGATAAATTAATAAATTCCGGGTTACAGCAGAATCAGCAGTCGAAAGATAAAAAGGCACACAGTAAGCTTCTGTATCCCAATAGGTACTCCCGCCATATTTTTCACCTGTAAAACCTTTCGGCCCGATATTCAACCGGGCATCATCTCCCGTATAGGTCTGGTTTAACTGGAAAATATTAAAGCGTATCCCCTGTTGCGCTTCCACGTCTCCTTCAATAACAATATCAGAATGTTCCCATATTTTCTTCCAGACCAACTGATGTTCTTCCAATAAAGTATCAAAGCCTTTGGTACAGGCATCGTTTACCAGAATTTTGGCATTGGGCAATAAATCAGAAACACTGTGATTCATAGAACTCAAAACAGCCACATATTTATAAAAGCAAACCTGCTTTCCTTTTTCAACAAATACAGATACTTTATTTGCCACATAGTTTTGATCCATAATCGTATCATCATCCGAAGTAGGATATTCATTACCCTCCAATGTAATTGTATATTTGATCCCTACTCCAACCTGAAAATTGGTTTTTTTGGTCTGTGAACGTAAGTAGGATTCCCCGTGTAAAGAATCTGTCTCTAAAATATCCCAGAATTTTTCATTATAATTGGCATCTTCATTTTTTACGTCTCCGTCAATATATGAAGTAAACAATATATCTCCGCTGAAATTCAAGGGGGTAATGGCATACTGTATGGCGGCGATTTCTTTATTGGCCATACTGATAAAGCGTCTGGTGTTCACTTTAACTTCATCTCCATTGGGCATAACTGCAATAAAAGAACGCTCCAGATACCCTTCTTTCATATTCAGAATACGGATAAAGTCTTTTACTTTACAAACCGCTAAATCCAGTTGCTCACTGTTGATTTCCACATCAATTCCATTCCAGTAAGGAGCATTTAATACTTTCGCAAAATATTCCGGATATCCGTTTTTCCACCATCCCACACGGGTTTTATCCGTATAATAAACTCCACCGATATAAGTACCTTGTAAAGTACTCCCGGAATACTTTTCTTCAAAATTGGCTCTTTGTCCCATTCTTCCGTTTCCCAGACTAAAAATACTTTCGGAAGAACGATGATTTCTGGGATCAAATCCTTCTTCAATAATACACCAGTCGTTTACTTTCAGATATTTATTCATAGCTTTAAAATTACAATGTTAAAAGCAGTCAAACCGCTTCCAAGATTCAAAAGTTTATTATTTCTCCATTTATTACCAATTCCCCATTTTCTATTTTTATCTGTGTAAAATCCGCCATAACAACATCAGCCGTTCTCAAAATTTCCCGATTTCCCACCCCTACACATTTCATTCCTGCCTGATGGGCTGCTTCTATTCCCGCAACGGCATCTTCGAAAACAATACAATCTTCGGACGATAATCCCAATAGTTCAGCCCCCTTAAGGAAAACTTCCGGATCCGGTTTAGCCTTTGTCACATTGGTCCCATCCGCTATGGCATCGAACATTTTCTCAATGCCAACTTGTTTTAAAATAGTTTTCGCATTTTTACTGGCTGACCCTAATGCAACCTTAATTCCATTCCGATGTAGGGCATTTAAAAAATCCCGGACCCCCGGTAAAACTTCGCCGGAAGTCATCTTTGTGATATAACTCAAGTATATTTGATTTTTCTTATCTGCTAATTTCAATTTCTCTTCCTCGCATAAATCAACTCCTCCAATACTCAATAATATATCCAAAGAAGCCATGCGACTTACTCCTTTCAGTAATTCATTGTCTCTTTCCGTAAATTCAAATCCTAATTCAGCAGCAATTTCTTTCCATGCCAAATAGTGATATTTCGCCGTATCGACAATTACTCCGTCTAAATCGAAAATACAAGCTTTCATGATTCTCTTATTTAATTTATTTTTTATTTTCTATCCCCTCACATTCCTCAGTATGGTGAGAATAAGTCTCTTTAATAATAAATACGCAAACAGCTCCTATCACTAATAATACACCGGCTAATACCAGCATCCCAATCTGTTTTCCTCCCACAACATGTAATAAAAATCCTCCGGCCAGGGCTGCAACAATCTGTGGTACACATATCGTCCCATTGAATAACCCCAGGTAAGCTCCCATATTTTTACCAGAGACAGAATTGGTCAGAATTGTAAAAGGCATAGCCAGCATAGCAGCCCATGCAAAACCGATCAAAACAAAAGAAATGAAAAGTATATACTGATTGTGAATAAATAAAGTGGAAATAAAACCAAGTCCGCCTATTAACAAACTAAGGGAGTAAGCCCATTTACGGGAACGGAATAAAGGCAAAACAACTGCCCAACAAACAGAACCTATTGCCTGGACAGCAAACAAAACCCCGACCCAATTCCCGGCTTCCTGATAACCGGCAGAGGCTGTATCTCCGGTTCCCCAGACATTTTGGGCGATAGCTCCATTGGTGTAAGTCCACATATACATAAATGCTGCCCAACAAAAAAACTGCACTAATCCCACCGTCCAGAATACTTTGGGAGCATGAATCAATAAAGAAATAAAGTCACTCTTTTCTTTTTTTTCTTCAGCAGTAATTCCGTGAAACTCTTCAAATTCTTTAGGAGGCATTTCTTTTACTTTTACAGAAGTATAAATCACACATAAAATCAAAATAATAGCTCCCACATAAAAAGAATAAATGACTGTATCCGGGATCATCCCCGGAGCAGCAATATTTTGTATTCCCACTAATGTGAAAAAGAAAGGAAAAAGATAACCGACTAAACTACCGGCATTACATAAAAAACTCTGAATAGAATAAGCTAATCCTTTTTGCTCCTCATTTACCATATCCCCGACCAGCATCTTAAAAGGCTGCATCGCCATGTTGATAGAAGTATCCAATAACATTAAGGCAATAAGTCCAAACAACATGGCATTCATATAATGAGTGAAACTCCCTGCATTGGGCAACAAAAACATGACAATCACCGCCAGTAATGAACCGACAAACAAATAGGGAATACGGCGTCCGAAACGAGTCCAGGTGTGGTCACTGAGCGAACCAACAATCGGCTGTACAATAATTCCGGCCAAAGGAGGCAATATCCAGAAATAACTCAAAGTATGCGGATCTGCCCCTAAGGTTGCAAAAATACGACTCACATTAGCACTTTGTAATGCATAAGCAATCTGTACGCCAAAAAAACCGAAACTAATGTTCCATAAGGTCCAGAAACGAAGTTGCGGTTTGCACTTCAAATTTGTATTTTCTACCATAAATTCATTTATTACATTTCTGACTGATCAGCCTACAATCCATAAAATGATACAAACCGATTTTTATTTATACGGAGATTTTTTATATCAGTTAAAAAGAAATCTGAAATTCTAAGCCGTTTTACATATCCCCTCTCCCACGCATCATTAAAATATTTATAATCAAATGATTATAATTCATTCTTGCGCAAAAGAAACATTTTACAATCTTTAGAAACAGTCAGAAAAATGATAAACAATTGCGATTCAGATTAAATCTAAATAATAGAGGAAAAGATGTCCGGGGAACCGTAAGCCGGGAAAGAAGAGCATGTATATAAAGCGCAGTAATAATAAAAAACAATAAATCCCTTGCGGATATATGAATACATATTACCTAGCGGAAGCATTCATTAAGCAAAGATGCTATTTAACTGCAAGGGATTTACTAGCTTCTATTTTTTCAAGAACACCTTATACTCTGTGGACTGCATTTTGAATGGAGTGGATAAGGCCGCATCCTTTCCCGTAAAAGCGTCCACATATGAATTTAAAGGCATCTCTTCAAATTTAAAAGAGACATTTTTCCGGCTCAAATTGAGGATAACCAATAATTCATTATCCCCATTGGTACGGGTAAAAGCAAAAACCTGTTCAGGAGCAGTTGTATGTAAAATACGCATTTTTCCGGCCTCTATACCTGCCCATAAAGCCGGATTCTGATGTTTTAATTTATCCAGCTGTGTATAAAAAGCTGTCAATTTTTTATCATCGCTCCATTTGATTTCATCTTTTTCGAAGAATTCCAGCCGATGATTCAATCCTACTTCCTGTCCGCTATATACCAAAGGCATTCCCGGTACCGTATAAGTTAATACAGCAAATGCCTTTTGCATATCTCCAAAACGTTCATTAATTGTACCATTCCAACTGTTTTCATCGTGATTTGTCAAAAAATTCATAAGAATTGTACGGGGAGCATACATACTATCCACTTGGTGAAAATAAGCCGGTAAAGCAGCAGCCGTTTTTTTACCAGCCGCGATATCATTCATCGTATGTAATAAATCCCAGGCATAACAAGCATCAAAAGCAGTAGCTGTCAACTCCGGCTCCCAGGCTTCTGCCAACATAAATACCGGTTTTAAACTATCCAGCGCCATTCTGGCTTCTTCCCAGAAATCGGTAGGGACCATTGCTGCTACATCACAACGATAACCATCGATATCCGCTTCTTTTACCCAAAATTTCATACTTTCAATCATATATTGACGCAAGCCCGGTTGTTCATAATTTAAATCAGCTACATCCGTCCAATCAGCTACAGGGGCTATAACGGAATCATTGATTTGCGTATACCAATCTTCATGTTCTACGATCAACCAATTATCCCAACCTGTATGATTTGCAACCCAGTCCAGAATTACTTTAAATCCCATCTCATGAGCCTTTTTGACTAATGCTTTAAAATCGTCCATCGTCCCAAATTCAGGATTTACTTTCTGATAATCCTGAACAGCATAATAACTCCCCAGCGATCCTTTTTTATTTTTTTCGGAAATCGGCTGGATAGGCATAAACCAAAGTATATCTACACCTAACTCTTTTAAACGGGGCAAATGATCCGCAAATGCATTGAAAGTTCCTGCCTGAGTATATTGACGGACATTTACTTCATAAATCACCGCATCTTTAGCCCAAGGCACAACCTGAGGGGTTTTAAATACAGGCACTGGCGTAGCAATCTCTTTATTCCGGTTTTTTTTGTCTTTACAAGCCGTAAAAGCAATCATTAAAACAAAAAGTACAAATAAAAATTTTCTCATACGTTCTAATTTAATATTATAAATCAATAAATTATAGCAATCCGGCACCGCTATCTCTTTTAATTATAAATAATCTCAATCCCATTCGCCGGTACATCGACAATTAATTTCGAATTATCATAACTGAAACGTCCTCCGAATAAGGCTTTAAATTGCTCTTTCCTACTCCGTTGGGGAAGATCAAGTTTCAAAGTCACCTCTTCCGTTTCTTTATTAAAAACCACAATAACATCCTGCCCGAAATACGAGCGTAAATAAGCATAAACTTTACTCTCCACCCGTAGAGGTATAAAGTCGCCATACATCAGCGCCATACTACTTCTTCTGAATTTCATCAAAGTAGCTGTCTTTTCCTTCACCATTTTTTCTTCTTCGCTTAAATTTTGAAAACGCATCATCCGGCGGTTGTCCGGATCATTCCCTCCCGTCATTCCAATTTCATCACCATAATAAAGTACGGGTATACCCGGTATGGTAGCATTGAAAGCAATAAGTTGTATCAACTTGTCGTAAGCAGTTTCATCCGAAGGCCTACGCTCCCCAATGCTACGGGTCCAGCCGGCAACTTTGCTGTCTTCTTCAAAAGTAAGATCCCCTGCAGCATAAGAAATAAAACGAGCTCTGTCCTGATTTCCAGAAATATACGACATGAGATTGTGTACCCCATAATAATGAAAACTTTCTTCCAAAGAGTTATTCAAACGCTGAAAACCGACATCAGGACGGGCAAAAGTTGCAACAGCATCATCGTAAACATTAAAGTCAAATTGTCCATCCATCTGTCCCGAACCAATATAAGAAGCAATTAATTCCCGGCTTCCATAGGTTTCCCCTACCTGATAAATAGTAATATCCCTGGGAAGCATTATGTCTTTTTTCAATTTATATGTCAATGTTCTCCAGAATACTTCCGGGATATGTTTGGTCGCATCATGACGGAAACCGTCCAAATTATATTCTTTTATCCAAAATAAAGCTGAATCTGTCATTGGTCCATACACCTCAGGATTTTCCAAATTCAGTGTGGGTAAAAATGTATCGAACCATGTTGTGAGGCGGTGTTCGTCCCAACGTTCGGTATTCAGAGAGCCGTCAGGCAAATAAAGGTCTGTTGCCCACTCCTGATGTTGTTTATAAAGCGGATGTTCCTCGTGTACATGATTCGCCACATAATCGAGAATTACATTTATATTCCGTTTATGCGCTTCTTCTACCAGCTCTTTCAATTCTTCTGAAGTTCCATAGCGGTAATCGACTTTAGAAGAAGAAACCGGCCAATAACCGTGATAACCTGAAAATTTCGTCTTCGGATCTTTCCAAAATCCGTAAGCTCCTTCGGGATTTTGCGTAATCGGAGATAACCAAATTGTATTCATCCCCAGGGAATCGAAATATCCTTCTTTTAATTTTTGTGTAATCCCTACTATATCTCCCCCCATGTAATTGGCAAGAGGTAAAACTTCTTTCGGATCCAAAGGATGATTATTTTCTCCCTGAGCATCATTAAAACGGTCTACCATCAGAAAATAAAGGGTAGAAGCCCTTTTATCAAACCGATTTAAGAGAGAAGCTTTTTCTATTACTTTCCCTTTATCAAGAGGAATAAAAATGTCATTGGAAACGCCATATTTATTTATAGCCCATACCCTTAATTCAGAACGTTTTAATTTACGCGCTTCTTCAGGAATCACAATGCCTGTAACAGAACCGGACTGAATGATGCTCCTTTGACTGAGTAACTGATTCTGAATATATACGAGCCATTCTTCCACCGGATTTTGACTCGAAAGAAAAACAGTGTCCCCACTTACTCTATCCGTAAAAATTTCAGGGGCTTTTTCAACTTCTTCCCCCACTTTCAATACAGAATTATATCCTCCCATATTATTATCCATCCGCTCCTTATTGCCCGGGTCCAATTGTTTGCTGCCGTCCAGAACTAATAAATATTGATATTGCCCGGGTGCCAGATATAAAGTGGTTTGCCACAACCCATCCCTTAATTCTAAATTTGTATTGTCCGGATTCCAAGCATTCATTTCTCCTGCCAATTGTACTTTATGATATTGTTTCCCCTGAGGATCAAAAGTATATTTCACAGGCTTTTTAACACTCCGGAGCACCGGAATATCATAAGTATAACCTTCATACCGAAAACGGATATTTTCCATTGCTTTCATCCCTTTTTCCGGAAGAAGTAAAATTTCTTTCTTTTCTTTTTCCTCTATTAGTTTTACATTCGAAGGCGGAATAATCTTTTTGATCTTTTCCGGATAAAGAAAATAATCTGTCAAATGGACACGGGTGGTATCAGTATTTAATTGTATCGGCGTAGCTAAATCATATACCGCAGAATGTTCAGGTATACGGACAGCATCTCTTTTACACGTCCAGAAAGACAAAAGTAAGAGCATTATTGTAATAATTTTAAATATCATTCTTTTTACTATTATAGCTTTATAATTGAAAATTATAAAATTAATAAATCTTTCTTTAGCCCCCAAACACTAAATATATTGCTGAAACGATCAAAAACAAGTTTCCGACAAAACAGCATTTATGTCAAATGACAGATGTACCGTCTTCAAAATTAACGGCTGGTACTAAATACTTTTCTGGTAAACATTTAACGTCCCAGTTGTTCAGAAAGTTTCAAAGAGGAAAAACACTTGTCTTTAAAAAGCTTTTTCCGGGATTCTGTGCTTAAAAAGCCTGCTATCCGCCATTTAATCAAATATTAATATTTTTTATGTAAATAATACCAACGTCTTTCAATAAAGTTTACGTATACAGCCTAAAATGTCTTTCTATTTTCGGACAACTATACCATGTAAACCTGATGATTATGAAACGAAAAAAACTGACGAGAACTTTGTTTCCTATTTTATCATTTATTCTTTTACTGAGCCTGAACAGTTTTGGTCAGGAAATAAATCTTACAGGAAAAGTGACAGACGCTGCTGACGGCCAACCTTTACCGGGAGTAAGTGTCGTCATAAGAGGCACGTATACAGGAACAGCCACTGATCTTGACGGCAACTATAATTTAAAAGTTAACCCGGGAGATGTGCTGGAATTTTCATTTATTGGTTACAGACCCCAGCAGGTAACGATTACAAACCAACGGGTACTGGATATTGCCCTTCAGGAAAATTTGCAGGAACTTCAGGAAGTTGTAGTCATCGGTTACGGACAAGTCCGGAAAAATGATGCCACTGGTTCTGTTGTAGCTATAAATGCGAATGATTTTAATCCGGGGGTAATGTCATCTCCTCAGGATCTTCTGATCGGGAAAACGCCGGGGGTACAAATTACGACCGGAGGAGGAGCTCCGGGAGACGGAGCCACAATCCGTATCCGGGGAGGTTCCTCCATGAAGGCCAGTAACGATCCTTTGATCGTTGTAGACGGAGTACCTTTGGATAATTCTAATATTTCGGGTATGCGAAATCCCTTAAACTCCATAAACCCGGCTGATATCGAAACGTTCACTGTACTGAAAGACGCCTCTTCTACGGCTATTTACGGAGCCCGTGCTTCTAACGGAGTGATCTTAATTACGACAAAACAGGGTAAAAAAGGCCAACCTTTCCGGGTCAATTATTCCGGGCAAGTCAGTATTGGCTGGAAAGAAGGAAAAATTGATGTCATGAACGCTGACGAATTCCGGGAAACTGTAAAAAAACAATTTGCAGGAAATGCAAATATTATAAATAACCTCGGTACAGACAATACCGACTGGCAAAAGGAAATTTATAGGATTGCCGTTAGTAACGACCACAACCTGGATTTTTCCGGATATAAATACAATACCCCTTTCCGATTATCTTTAGGTTATACTAACCAACAAGGTATTTTAAAAACAACCAATCTGAAACGTTTTACAGGGGCCTTGAACCTGAATCCTTCCTTTTTTGACGATTTCCTGAAAATTAATATACATGCTAAAGGAATGTATATTAAAAATAACTTTGGAAACTCAGATGCGATCGGAGAAGCCTTACTTTTCGACCCGACCCGGCCCGTAATGGACGGAAATGAAAGATTCGGCGGATATTTTACCTGGACACAGGCAACTACCGGCAACCCTAATATTATTGCTACCAAAAATCCGGTAGCTCATTTAAAACAACACAGTGATAAATCAAAAGTAAAACGTTTTATCGGAAATATTCAATTTGATTACCGCTTGCATTTTTTTCCGGATATGCGCGCCAACCTGAATTTGGCTTACGATTATTCTAAAAGTGACGGAAAAGTGATTGAACCGGAAGATGCTGCCTGGACTTACGACGAAATACACGGAAGCGGTTATCACAAAAAATATAACGAAAAAAAACACAATGAATTGCTAGAATTCTATTTGAATTATAACAAACAGGTAGAAGAAATTTACAGTACTTTCGATGTAGTTGCGGGTTATTCCTGGCAGCATTTCAAAAAAAGCAGTTATTCTTATGCGACCAATACAGCCGGAACTTATGTAAAAGAAAATAATGAAGATGCGTCTGAAAATTATCTTTTGTCTTTTTTCGGTCGTCTCAATTATACTTTTATGGATAAATACCTATTGACCTTTACGTTAAGAGGAGACGGATCTTCCCGTTTTGCCAAAAATCAACGTTGGGGGACATTTCCTTCATTAGCCCTTGCCTGGCGTATCGACCAGGAGGACTTTATGAGTCGCTTTGAAAATCTCTCCACTTTAAAACTACGTTTAGGATACGGTATCACAGGGCAACAGGATATTATTGGGAATGATTACCCTTATCTACCCAATTATACGATCAGTAATGATAAGGCCCAATACCAATTCGGCAACGACTTTGTATATACTCTTCGTCCCAACGGTTATGATGCCCATATTAAATGGGAAGAAACAACGACCTGGAATGTCGCTGTAGATTTTGGATTTTATAACAACCGGATCAATGGTTCCATCGATTATTATTACCGTAAAACCAAAGACCTGCTCAATGAAATTCCTATAGCAGCCGGATCTAACCTGACAAATAAATTGACTACAAACGTCGGTGACTTATCCAATCAAGGATTCGAAATTACCTTGAATACTGTACCGATTACGAACGACTCCTGGCATTGGGAAGTAAATGTCAATATGTCTTACAATAAAAACAAAATTATCAAGCTCATCCGGAATAAAGACCCTAATTACGTAGGTGTTTTAACCGGAAGTATTGCCGGAGGTACAGGTACTACGATACAAATTCACAGCGAAGGGCATCCTTCCAATGCTTTCTACGTTTATCATCAGGTATACGATGAAAACGGAAAACCTCTGGAAGGAGTGTATGTTGACCTGAATGGAGACGGTATCATTAACCAACTCGACCTTTACCGTTATAAAAGTCCAGCTCCCAAATGGCTGGCTGGCTTTTCTTCTTACCTGAAATATAAAAACTGGGACCTTAATATTGCTGGTAGGTTTAGTTTTGGCAATTATGTTTATAATAATGTCCAGTCCAATGGCGCTTTATACAGTCGTATGTATGATAATACAGGTTTTTATTCCAATATTCCCACTGCAGTAAATAAAACCAATTTTCGGGAAGCTCAGTATTTTTCCGACTATTATGTTCAAAATGCTTCTTTTATGAAACTGGATAATATTACGCTGGGATACAATTTTCAGAAATTATGGAAAAACCGTATCGATTTAAGAGTATTCGCCATTATGCAAAATGTATTTACAATTACCAGATATAAAGGTCTTGACCCTGAAATATTCAATGGTATCGACAACAATATTTATCCCCGTCCCCGTACTTTTTTACTGGGAGTCAACCTGGGTTTTTAAATCGTAATTTGTAAATCTGTATATTATGAAAAACTATATTCAATATCCGAAATTCCGGTTTTATACGATCTGGCTTTTGTTCGCCTTCGGTGCAGGTTCCTGTATAGGAGATCTGAATACAACTCCTATTGATAAAGACATCATTAGTTCTAAAAATGTATATGACAATCCGGAAGCCTATCGCCAAGTCCTGGCAAAAATCTATTCTGTTTTTGCCTTAAGCGGTCAGATCGGCCCGGATGGCAATCCGGACTTATCTACAAACGATGAAGGTACCTCGAACTATCTCCGTCAGCTTTGGAATCTTCAGGAACTTACTACAGATGAAGCAATTTGTGCCTGGAATAACAGTGGACTTCCCGATTTACACAACCAAAGCTGGTCGGCTGCAAATGACTATATCACCATTACCTATGAACGTATTTACTATTTGATTTCTATCGCAAACGAATATTTAAGAGAAACCACGGACAGCGAACTGGATAAACGGGGGGTCAGCGGACAGCTTCGTACGGACATCGGATTCTATAGGGCTGAAGCCCGTTTCCTCCGGGATCTGGCTTATTACCAAGCTTTAGATTTATATGGAAATGTCCCTTTTGTGGAAGAAAGCAGTGGAATAGGTACCTTTAATCCGGAGCAAATCAAACGTACAGATCTCTTCACCTGGCTTGAAAAAGATCTGATAGAAGTTCTTCCCTTGCTCAAAGAACCCCGTACAAATGAATACGCCCGGGTAGACCAGGCTGCAGCCTGGACTGTTTTAGCCAAACTGTATTTAAATGCTGAGGTATATACCGGTTCCCCGAAATATACAGAAGCCATTACGTATTGCAATAAGATTATCCCCTATTACCATCTGGAAGATAATTATCACCATCTCTTTATGGCAGACAACCATACGGCTGAAGGTATTATTTTTCCGATCGCTTTTGATGGAACTCATACCCAAACCTATGGAGGTACAACTTTTTTAATTTTTGCTGCATTAGGAGGTGACAGTATTGTTACCCAAGACTACGGAGCAAGCGGAAGCTGGGCCGGAAACCGGACAACAGCCGAATTTATGGCAAAATTTGATCCGGGAGACAAAAGAGCTTTATTTTTTACCAAAGGACAAACCAGTACCGAAGTGAATCTGCAATCAGATTTCAAGCAAGGAGTTATTGTCACGAAATTTACAAATATGAAATCCACGGGAGAACCCGGTTCAAATTTAAATTTTGTGGATACAGATTACCCCATGTTCCGCCTGGCAGATATTTATCTCATGTATGCAGAAGCCGTATTGAGAGGAGGCCAAGGAGGCAATTTAGGTACAGCTCTCGGTTATATTCAAGATATCCGGCAAAGAGCTTATGGGAATACTTCCGGTAATATCTCCGCCGGAGACTTAACTTTGGATTTTATTCTGGAAGAAAGAGCCCGCGAATTGTATTGGGAAGGACACAGACGAACAGATTTAATCCGTTTCGGCAGATTCAGTGAAACAAGCTATACATGGCCCTGGAAAGGAGGGCTCAAAGAAGGGCGGAGCGTAAATGCTTATTATAATCTCTTCCCTTTACCTTCCTCCGACTTAGGAGCCAATCCTAACCTGAAACAAAATCCGGGATATTAAAACAGAATTTAATTTGAAACAAGAGGAATATGAAACGAATATACTACATCGGAATTATACTTATCCTATTCGCACTTCAGGCCTGCGAAACAGATAACAAAAAATATTATGCCGGAGATTATATCTCTCCGAAAATTGACCTGCCTGTAACAGGAAGCCGTATTACTTTGACTGAAGCTACAGCCAATGATTCGGTTCAATTTAAATGGGAAGCAGCAGCATTCGGTTTCCCTGCAGCAATAACGTATACGGTACAAATAGCTATACCGGACACCTATTTTGAGTCTGCAGTAAAAATAGCGGAATCAAAAGGTACTTCTGTAGCCGTTACCCAAGCTACTTTAAACAATAGTGTCCTCATTGCTGGCCTGGTACCGGAAACACCGACTGAAGTCGAAGTCCGGGTCAATGCTTCTATCAATAATAATATCCGGACACTTTATTCGGAACCGATACGATTGATGATTACAGCCTATAACGTAGAAGTTGTTTATCCCATTCTTTTTGTCCCGGGTAGTTATCAAGGTTGGAATCCTGCAGATTCATCCACCGTTGTAACCTCCCCTAAAGCGGACGGTACTTATGAAGGCTATTTCTACTTCCCGGCGAATACTGAATTCAAATTCACAGGCCAACCGGACTGGAATCCACTCAACTGGGGAGAAGGAGGAGGGGGCAAACTTCAAGCCGGAGCGGGTAATATTAAAGTCACTACAGCCGGTTTTTATAAAGTTATTGCCAATATCAATAATCTCACCTATTCTCTTACACCTGTAAGCTGGAGCATTACAGGCAGTGCAACCTCCAATACTCCTATCGCCCTTATTTATAATGAAAGTAAACACGATTTGGAAATTACCACCCACCTGAATCCCGGAGAATTTGTATTCAAAGAAACAGGGGCCGGTAATCGGGTTCTGGGACTTTATTTCGGAAATCAACTTACAGATAATGGAAGCCAAATTATTGTAGAAGAAGGAGGTAATTACACTATTTCATTAAATCTACAAAAATACCCTTACACATTCTCCATAAAATAATTTTTCAACTTCCACATTCCTTCATTTCCGGACAATCCAAAAGAATAACAAATATGATTGGATCGTCCGGAAAATTTTAATAAATCCCTGTCAGGATACCATCGAAACAATTAAAATCTTTTTTCCATACCTTTTATTTTTTACTTTAAAATATATAACTTTGCGCCTCAATATTTTAACGACATAAACAAATCAGATATGGGAAGAGCGTTTGAATACCGTAAAGCACGGAAATTAAAAAGATGGGGCAACATGGCCCGTACATTTACCAGAATAGGAAAGGAAATCGATATAGCTGTCAAAGCGGGTGGACCGGACCCGGCGAATAATACACGCCTGCGTATTCTGATCCAGAATGCTAAAGCTGAAAATATGCCTAAAGAAAATGTCGAACGTGCAATTAAACGGGCTGTTTCCAAAGATACTTCTGATTATAAAGAAATCGTATACGAAGGTTATGCCCCCTACGGAGTTGCTATCGTGGTAGAAGCTGCTACCGACAATAATACCCGTACCGTTGCCAATGTACGGCATGCGTTTACGAAATTCGGTGGTTCTTTAGGTACGACAGGTTCTTTGGATTTCTTATTTGAAAGAAAATGTGTATTCAAAATCAATAAACCGGAAAACTTTGATATCGAAGAATTTGAACTGGAAATGATCGATTATGGTGCGGATGAAATCTTTGAAGACGAAGACGGGATCATTAATATTTATGGTTCGTTTGAAGCCTACGGAAACATTCAGAAATATCTGGAAGAACAGAAATACGATATTGTCAGCGGAGAATTTACCCGAATCCCTGTAGACACCAAAGAATTAACTGCGGAACAAAGGGCTGAGGTGGATAAAATCCTGGATAAACTGGACGAAGATGATGACGTAACCAATGTTTATCACAACATCAAGGAAGATTAATCTCTGATTTTTTGCAGATTCAAAAATATAATTGCATATTTGCACCCGCAAAAGAAGTAAGTTAATTCTTCGAAAAGATGACTTCGTAGCTCAGCTGGTAGAGCAATTGACTCTTAATCAATGGGCCGTGGGTTCGAGTCCCACCGAGGTCACTAATTAAGAAAAGCTGTCGGAAAAATATTTCCGGCAGTTTTTTATAGATTTTACAACAGGCTTTTTTCCAGTGCCTTCACGGACTTTGTTAAATAATAATTGTAATCAACAACAAAAGTTTTTCCCGGTCTTCGTCAAATATATTTACCCTCAATGTTAAGAGAATAAGTTTATCTTTTTACGCATCTTTACCTATATTTCCAATGTATTTCTTAAATGAAATACAAATGCCTGTTAAAATAATATTTTAAGCTACTTTTACCCTTGTCTTTTCGTCTATGAACGAATTATCTGGTATTTTTCTAATCCTGTTATGCTTATATTTCGATAAATACAGCTTATACGTTTCCGCGTGTTTTTGCAAAAGGACAAATTAAAATTACCCCTGAAAACAATGTTCCAAGGGTAATTTTGTATTAAAATACTTCTTAATTTACTTTTCAGCTATAGCTTTTTCTACGGAAACTGATCGTGTATTTTTTCCAGAAGACATTGTATTTATTCCGCTTGTGGCAGAAGAAATTCTGGTCATTGTCATATCTGTTGTTACAGGATCTACATTGTAAGAATACCAGCTATCCGGCTTTTTAAAATGGTATCCTACACCGATAATATCGTCCTGTGTTATCCAGGTGACAATATTGCCTTTTCTCTGACTAATCATACAGGTATATTTTCCGAGACTAATACTATAGGCTTTTGTAGCACCTGTAAAGGCAACCTGATTCCCATCTTCGTCTGTACCTATATTTTCCTGGTTTTCAACCCTAATCGTACCATCTGCTGCGGTGAAGTTCATGGTAAAGGGGAAATTCGTAGCCAGATCGGAACCACCCCAACCATATACCAAATAAGAAGTCCCTGCCACTTTTTCAACAATTTTCACTTCAAGGGTTACGGCACTACCGTCTTTCCTGGATTTTGCATTCAGTCTCCAGGTTCCCAGATAGTCTGTGTAAATATAAAGTCTTTGAGTTACCTGGATCTCAACATTATAACCGTCCAGACTAAGGGTAACTACAGCTGTACGGGCAGCAGTTCCTGGATTCTTTTCAGCTGTAATATTTACATAATTGCTGCCCTTGCTAACACTTAACCAGGATGCACTGGATTTAGCCGTAAATGTTCCGGAAGCTTCTACTGGCACTTTCAGAGTTTCTCCGTCATTGGAAAGAATTACGTCCGTATTTTCAGGTATTAAAACAATACCGTCCTGAGTAACAGTAACAGGTACATTAAAAGTTCCCGACGTAAGCATTACAGTCGTTGTCCGGATAGGATGACCACTATTATCGGCAGTTTTGAGTACTAACGTATCCCCCATTACCCGGGTCGTCAGCCAATCTGCCTGCGATGTTGCCGTAAACGGTATTTCACAATCCACGAAAATAAAAGCTTCACTGGCTTTAATAGGCATCATAATCTCTGTTACTTCCGGAGCCGGAGCTCTATTACCACTTTGTGTTACAGGAACAACTCTTTCTAAACCGTTTTGTTTAATAAGTACCAATCCTGTACGTCCATTTACTGTATTATTCGGAGAAGCTGTAACGGTGATAGTCTTTCCGGAAACGGATACCGTAAACCACTCCTGATCAGCAGTAGCAGTAGCCCCGGGAGCTTTTAGTTCGATGGTTCCCGTTCCTCCGAGTACTGAAAATATTACCCCGGAACTTTCTATTCCCAGTTCTGGAACTGTAGTATCATTTTCTCCATCAGAACAGCCTATTGCAAAGGCAAGCAGACAAAGAGAAAATATATAAAATAATTTTTTCATAGTCATAAATTTTATTGCTTTACAAATACAACATTGGTAAACCGGCCATATTGGCTGGCATAACTGCTGACTCTAGTCCCTGAATCATCGAAAGAATAATAATAGAAAGAGTCTGCTTTGTAGTCAACCCACATCTTATCATCTATCATAGTAATAACCATTTTACCATTTTCTTCAGAAACGACTCCTTTTAGTCCGGCATCGCCCCATGTTAAATAATTGGTGGATGAATCAAACATAACAATACCCATATACAATCCTTCTGAAATAAGCCCTAATCTTTTTTGAACTTTCAGACCAATTATACCTGCTCCCAGATCGTATTTCAATTCTAAATCATAAGGGAACACACTACCGGAAAGAGTATACGTTTTTTTACTTTCTTTCTGACTTATCGTAACTGTTGCGGTTTTACCACCAGTATATTTCATTGTATAATTTCCCAGATAATCATTATAAAAATGGAAACCTTCAGGCATATATACGGCTAACTTCGCATCTACTCCTGCATCCGTACAAATAAAAGATTTTTGTTCTTCATCCCACTCGAAATTTTCCATGGTTACTTGCTGATTATTTCTGTCGTCTCTCGTATAAACAAATGGTTCGTACAGTTTTATTCCTGTAGGGGTACAAGTGAAAGCTAGATCCTCTTCACTTACAACCGTCTCTCCCTCTGCATTAATTTCATTATAAGAAACTGTCAAAACCCGACCAGAACGATTTGCAATACAAATCGTATCTTCATTTATCAAGAAGTTATAATTTCCATAAGAGGAAGCTTCTTCTGCTACTAATACTTTCTGGAAATATTCTTTTGCATTCAATGGTCCATCCAAACGGGTCATCACCAGTTTATTGCCATATTTCTTCCCTTTCAGTACGATTTTACTGGGAGTCACTTCCATAAATACAAATTCATAATCCCCGCACATACCGTCTACATCCTGAGAACCTTTGGGTTCTGTAAAGTAATGGATGATTTCATTGTAGGTATTAAAAGTCAATACCGGTCCCATATCAGAGATGATATCGTATTCAGAAGAAACAGTATCTCCCATTTCATAATGCGTGGTTGCTACCTCTGAACATAAGGTTACATTTCCGTCTGCCGTAAACTTAGCAATCATGTTGTATCCTCCGATGGAATGATTTTTCTCGGGATAATAAACCAGCAACCAGCCGTTTTCAGCAGCGGCAATTGTAGCCCTGTATTCCTTCATGGCAGCCGCAATCCTTTCGGCCGCAGAAGTGTCAAATATATCTTTCTCGTCTTCAATGCAGGATTGCAAAGAAAAGAACGGGAGAAGAAGGATTAGATATAGTATTTTTTTCATAATATACTTTTTTAAATGTGTGTTAAATCCAATTGATCAATACTGTTACCACGTTTCAATACGACCTCCCGTAGCTTGTAAATATCGATATTCCAGGAATCTTTCAGATAATTTTTTACAATTTCGAATTTTTGTTCAATAAGCTGCTTACCGGTTTTTTCATTTCCTGGTGCTGTCGTGTTGGCCGATTCCAACAGCACATCCCAGGTTTCTTGATCCCGGGTTACAAATATTGAAATAATCTCAACGAAATCTTCGCTATCATAACTGCGGGCATACTGACTTACAAAACCCTTTTCTTTAGCCTCAGCTAAAGAGGCCGAGTTCCAGTCGTCCCCGATATAATCATTCTGAGTAATACCCAAAAAATCTACCGGATAATTTTTGATCTGATTCAGGATATGACCAAACTCATGATGCATGGTTTTTAAATAGGCATCGTTCAATTCTGCAGCCGTTATCGTTTGGGGATTGATATTATTTACCCGATAAAGCGTAATTTTTAATCCCCCTTCTGCTGTACCCAAAATAACAGTATTATTACTATTATATGCACCGGAGCCAATCATATGAATAATTCTCGGCACATAGGTACGGGTAAATTCCAAGCCTGCAACTTCATCATAGGCTTCCAGCCATAAATATTTGATTAATTTAGCTAAAGCCATACATTTATCTGGCATAGCCGGGGCCAAAGTATAATCCATACTCGATTCAATATCTTCCATCTTGTATTTAACCTCTATATTATAAGGATAAACATAATTAGAAAGTAACCATTGGTCAAATGCAGTCCCGGACTCATCTGTTGTATCAAAAATACTATGACTGCTGGGTTCATTTTCATCACAGGACCAGAGAGATCCTGTCAATGTAAAAGCGAGCAGATATATTACTATTTTTTTCATATTTCTCTTTTTTAATTACATAAATATTACCTTGGATTCGGAGTCATTCCGGCACTGATTACATCGTATGGAAGCTGAAGTGCCCGTCGCGGATCGTCTACTTCCAGGGAATCTGTAACTGTCACATCATTGTTTGGATTGACATAACGACGGTATATTTTTATACCGAAACGTTTAATATCGAACCAGCGTAATCCTTCGTGTATAGTTTCAATGCGGCGGAAGTGTAATAAACAATGCAAGAAATTTTCTTGCTCTTTGGAAACAATGGGTATGGCCGGATTTAATTGTTTCTTTACCGTTGGTTCATAAGGCGTATAATCAGCCAAATCCGAATAATAACTATTAATCAATTCCCTTGTCAACTTTATAGTAGAAGTGGTATGCCGGGACATCCAAATCGCTAAATCATTGGTTGCCCCACTGTAATCCTGAAGCATTATATAGGCTTCAGCCCGGCAAAGAAGTAATTCATCGGATTGAAAAGCAGGTAAAATAGAATGAACATATCCTTTTTTGGCTACAGGATCCGTATATTCAAAATAGTAAGGCAATTTCGGCGTACAAAGATAACCTGCTGAATAGTTCAATGCTGGTAAATAGAATAACTCGGCATTCCATTTGCCCCAAGGTCCTTCTGACTGTACAGTTTCTAAAGCTGTGAACTTACAATGCTGGTATTTCTTTCCACTGTTATAATTCCCAAAAGCTACAGCAATATTAGAATTTAGTGAAATAAGCATTAGATTTGCCTGGTGTTCGGTCTTTACATAATCCTCCGCAATAGGCCCGTATTGCGCAGACCGATCAATAGCGGTCATATCCCGAAGAATATTTTCAGGATTACCACCAAATACTAGATTTGCACACTCAATTACTTTATCGTATTTGTGTATATAGAGATAAAACCGTGCAGCAAAAGCATAAGCTGCTTTCTTATTAAAATGATATTTCGGTACCGTGTAAATGTTATCGTCTACAAGTGGAAGAGCTTCCTCTAAATCCTTTTGTATTTTTTGATATACTTCGGCCACTGTACCTCTTTCATAATAAGGACTCACGGTCGTTTCTGGTATTTCCATATAAGGAATTCCCAAATCAGAAGTACTGGTTTGTTCATTATATTGTTTACAAAAGACATTGACCAAAAGGAAATGATGATAAGCCCGGATCAACAAAGCTTCCGCTTTTTGCGGATTCAATTCTTCCGGGTTTTCATAATTTTCGATAGCTTCTAAAGCATGATTGGCCGTAGCAATAGCCGCATAACAACTGGCCCAAAAACTTTTAGGAGAATCTGCCCCCTCTTCCTGAGTATCTTCCCAAGCATAAGTTTGTTCCTGAAGCCTGCCCAAAGAAGAATAACCATTATTACCGCGGTCATCTATATTATCAGACATAAACTCTGTAAGGTAAACATAAGACGACGCAGCATATCCCGTTACAAGTAATTTTGTTATATTCTGCTTTGTATCAAGCTCGGTCCGATTATCAGGAGTAGTACTCAGATAATCGTCGCACGAAACACTGAGCAATGCCAGCGCCGTGATAAATAGTAATATAATATATTTCTTATTCATAATCATTAATTTTTATAAGCCTAACCTTAAAGTGAATGTGAACTGCTTGGGCACAGGAGCGGCAACACCACCGGAACGGAAAAATTCTGGATCCTGACCATTCAGCTTATCGTCAGCATAAATCAGGAAAAGATTAGTCCCCTGTACTTTCATGGATAGACTGTTAAAGCCAATCTTGGTAAGAAGTCTTTTAGGGAAATCGTAAGATAAAGATATTTCCTTCATCCGGATAAACCCACCGTCAGCCGTACGTACATCAGAATAATTATAGGTATTATAAGCATAATTCAATTTTGAATTGTTTTTATGCTGACGTTGACTGACAATTACAGGTACATGGGTATATTTTTCATCTCCCGGTACCATCCAACGATTTTTGAATTCTTTCGGCATAGCATCCAAATCAGAATATCTTCCTTTAAAAACCGGATCCAGACGGATCTTATTACCAAATGAATAGGTCATAAATACATTCAGCTTTAATCCTTTATAAGAGAATGTATTTCCAAAACTACCCGTAATGGTGGGTTCACTTGAACCTTCATATTTCAAAAAGCCTAAATCGGTAGTTTGAAAATAAACATCCGTTGAAGTAATGTTCCCGTCCTGATTCAGAAATACAGGAATACCGTCCTCATTCAGTCCCCGGAAAGGAATTGAAAATAACGAACGCACCGGATAACCTTCCAAACCAAATCCGTTACCGGTAATCATATCGATAGCCCGTTTTCTGGTTTTCATTTTGCTAATTTCATTCTTAGCATATGAAAAGATTAAATCAGTAGTCCACCGGAAATTCTTCAAGTTGATGTTTGTTGTAGATAAAGAAAATTCTACACCATGAGCTTTCATTTCAGCTACATTAGCCATTTTATCAACTACACCGCCAACCCCTACAGTCGTAACCGGGCCAATTAAATCATAATTGTTACGTTTATATCCGTCAATTGTAAAATTGATCCGGTCATTTAAGAAGCCCATATCTACTCCTATATTCAGCTCATGTTTTTTCTCGTAAGTCAGTTCGCTGTTTTCTATATCATCTAAATAGATCGCTGTCTCTTTTGCATTCGTTTCCGGACGGAAAGGCGTACCACTAAGATACACAGGCTTAGAGTTTGTCACACTTGATGGTCCCCGGTCTGCCGTCAAACTATAGGAAGCTCTTACTGTAAAATGAGTAAGTGCAGGTTCCAAATTCTTGAAGAAATCTTCTTCATGCATATTCCAAGCTCCCGATATATTCCAGGTTGGAATCCAACGGGATGAATGACTTTTACCTAATTTATTGGTTCCTTCATAACGGCCAGTTCCACTGACGGTATAACGCCCCTTATAGGAATAGGTTGCTGTTCCGAAGAAAGCAGCTAAACGGGAGCGGCTATTGTCTACTGTAAAATAATCGGAATTATCTTCTACGCCTTTTTTAAATACTTCATAAGCATAATAAGAAATGTCTCCCATAGAATACTGACGACCCCAACCACGTGACCAGTTTTTTTGACGATCAACGGTTTGCAACAACATACCACCGTAAAAATTCACAATATGGATTTCATTAAATACCTGATTCCAGGACAAATCTGCACGGAAGTCATAACCGAGCATCTTATTGTCGGTTCTTT